>TARA_R110002095_G_scaffold152237_3_pt1 | contig 29801 bp, 17 predicted proteins | sample TARA_R110002095 | Tara Oceans TARA_R110002095 (sample SAMEA4397255) | marine metagenome | biome: Polar Biome; feature: [SRF] surface water layer (ENVO:00010504); material: water (ENVO:00002006), including particulate matter (ENVO:01000060) such as... | depth 5 m | reverse complement strand
CGGTAGTCTTCAAACATCGCCAGGCTGCCCGTCCAGGCGCGGCTGAAACGTTTGGTGACTTTTTCTTTCATACCTGGGTTAGCCATCATCGGAATCTGCATCGCTGCTTCCGGAATGGTGGGCGCGGTAATATCTCCACTGGTCCAGTAACCATAGGCGGTTCCCGACTGAAACCAGATCGCCACAATCCGCTCGGGATATTCCATCTGCATCAGGCTCGACCAGAACCCGCCGCCCGAATGTCCCCAGAGACACCAGGGCGCTGTTGCGACTTCGGGATGTCCGGAGAGTTTCGCCAGCTTCTTCAATGATTCGATAAAGACTTTGTTCGAACCATTCCGTGGATCACACCACAGGCGGCAGTTCTGTTCTTTTGCCTGATGAAAGCTGGGGCCGAGCAGGGCACAGTTGTTTTTTCGCGCCAGTTCCTGCCAGTGCAGATCGTGGGCCGCCGTCACACTTCCCGTGCACGAACCCGAACCGCAGCCATGCTGATGCACGATGATCCCGCGAACCTCTTTGAGCCCTTCTGGAATCCAGAGCGTATAAGTTACACCAATTTGCAGTTGCCCCTCTTTCGGATCGGTGGGCTGTTCGTAGGTCGTGCTATAATAGGGCGGCTGAAACGAAGCCTCGACTTTCGGCAGCTCCAGCGGTGCAATCGTTTTGGTTTCTTCAGCAGAGACGGAGAAGACCACCGTCTGCATCAGGAACAGGGCGGCGAGGGTAATCAAAGCGGCGCGTGATTTCATGGTGTTGATCCAGTAAAAAATGAGAAGTTCTCAGACCGGGGTGGGATTCGAATGAGTGTAGGACATCCATGTTACGAAAATCGACGATGCCATGCCAGCGTGTCAATCGATCAGTCATTAAGGAGTCGATTTTGAATCGGAGTGAGGCTGGTCTTTTCTACGGCTCAGCCAGTAGAGTGGTACGCCGATCAGAATGGGGATCAGTCCCAGCAGTGTTAGTCCCCAGGCATACATCAGGCTGGAATAGAGCATGTAAATCGAGGTGCCACAAAACAGCAGCGGCGTGGCTGGGTAGAGCGGCACGCGAAAGGGGCGCTCCAGATCGGGGAGTTTGAACCGCAACAGGATCAGACTCAGACCTGTCAGCAGGAAAAATATCCAGAACAGAGGTGCGGTCGCTGCCAGCAGGGTTTCAAAGCCGCCGCCGTATTGATCCCAATTGATGATGTCCCAGTTCAATAGTTGAAATGGGAGTTCGAGCAGGTTCTGACCGGCTCCCGTGCCGACCAAAACAATCATGCAGACCGAAATCAAACCCTGTGCGAGCAGGGAGTAAATCGGTGCGTTCACGCGATGATTCCAGCGCGCCAGCATTGCGAAGAATCGATGATCCATTCCCAGACGCACATTCACCCGCGAACCGGTCAGGATCAATCCGTTGATCGCTCCCAAAGATGAAATCATGATGATCACGCTGATGAGTTTCTGGCCCGGAATTCCCCAGGCATTTCCCAGCAGAGTCGCCGCCGGCGTGGGGGAGTTCAGCAGTTCCTGATAGCCCAGGCCGTAAAGATACGCGGCGTTGACGATCAGGTAAATCACCAGGATGCCAATCGTGCCGATCATCAGTGCTCGTGGAATATTCCGGCCCGGCTCTTTGACTTCCGCAGCGACAAACGCGGCATCGTTCCAGCCGCCGAACGCGTACAGCACGAAAACCATCGCCAGCCCCAAATTAGCAACGGAGCTCGATTCGCCGACGATTGCTTCGGGTGCCAGTGCCGGTGTGGTGTTTGTCATGCCGAGATAAATTCCCGTTATCGCGATCGCAGCCAGTCCAATGACTTTCGCGAGGGTTAAAATATTTTGGGCCCATTTACCAACGACGAGTCCCAGCAGATTTAAGCAGATCAGGATGCAGACCGACAGCGAAGCCAGCGCAACCGTCCAACTGTTGGAAACCTCGGTATTCGACCCGTGTAAAAAAGAAACCGCGTAGTCCGCGAAGACATAGGACATGATGCCGATATTGGCCGGGTTGATGACAATGAATTGAGCCCAGCCGAACAGAAAACCGGTTCCGCCTCCGTAAGTGCGCGAGAGAAAGACGTAGTCTCCCCCCGTTTCAGGGAGTGCCGCCGCCAGCTCGGAATAACAGAGCGCGCCGGCCAGCATCAGGATGCCTCCCAGCCCCCAGACCACAAAGCCGGCTTCGATGGAACCGGCAAAGTTGAACACCAGGCTGGGCACTTTGAAGATCGAGACGCCAATCACGATCCCGATGATGATGTTAACCGTGTCCCACAGACTCAGCTTTTGCAGGTAGCGTTCTGTCGATTCGGAAACCTGCGCTGGTTGACGTTGGTCTGAAGGCATAGCTGGTCAGGTTCCCGAGAAGGCCGAATTGGAAAAGAAGAATTGCTCCGGATCAGGATGGTGATTTCCCGACCAAAGCCGCCACAGGCATGGTCCAGATATCCAGCGTCTGTTCTGACTTGATTTCAAAGCCGGCCTCTTTCAGCAAGCCGACGGCATTGATGGGCTGGCAGTCCACAATATGCGGGAAATGCTGGTGCATCCACTTGTAGGTTTTTTCCAGAACGCTGTCTTTGTCCCCATCCTTGGGCAGAGCCATGGAAACCACACCCAGCCGTCCATCCGGTTTCAATACGCGTCTGATTTCCTTGAGCATTTCCGGAATTATCTCCAGTGGGAACAGTTCCAGGGTGAAGCTCATGCTGACCACGTCAAACGTGTTATCCTCGAACGGGAGGGGCGGCGTATTGGCGACGGAGAGTTCCACACGATCAGCCAGACTCGCTTCAGCGACCCGTTTTTCAGAGACTTTTTTCATCCCGTCTGAGATATCAACCCCATAAACCTTGCCCGATTCTCCGACTGCAATTGCCAGAGTCACCAGAGAGTGCCCGGTTCCGTAGCCAATTTCCAATACGGTTTCCCCTTCGGAAATCGCCAGTGCTGCCAGCCCTTTTTCGCGGGCGACATGTTCGTTGGAGTCGGCGATTAAGTCGTAAGAATGACTGATACGGTCATAAAATGATTTGGTGAGTTTTTCATCAGAGGAATTCATGAATGCGTTCTCCAGACAGAAAAGTAAGAGTGTAACACCTCGAATTATAAATTGATCAATTCTCCGAGAGAAGCCGGAAGCATCAAAACAATGTGAAGTTCATGAATTTGAAAAAATGAAAACCCGCTTTGGGTAAAATTACTCTGGCTTGGATCCTGATTTTTTCATAAGAAAAGGCAAGTTCATCAAATCGGAGATTTTTTTGAATTCCTTTCATAGACGGTGCATGCTACAACATAGAAATAGATGCTGCGTACCTTGTTGACGGATAAAGGAATGAGTCCTTAAAGATCTTGTTCCATAAAAATAAGGAGGGAATACTTATGCGTAATGTTTTGGCTTTGGTTCTGGCTGGCGGTAAAGGATCACGCCTGGAACCTCTCACCAGAGATCGAGCGAAGCCTGCGGTTCCGTTTGGAGGGGGATATCGAATTATCGATTTTACGCTTTCCAATTGTATTAACAGTGGTTTACGTCGGATTCTGATTCTGACGCAATATAAAGCTGCCAGTCTGGACCGGCATATTAATTTAGGCTGGCGGTTTCTCTGCCGGGAACTGAATGAATTTATTGACGTTCTACCGCCGCAGCAGCGAATTGACGAACAGTGGTATCAGGGAACCGCCGACGCCGTCTATCAAAATATTTACACCATCGAACGTGCCCGCTCGGAACATATCCTGATTCTCTCGGGTGATCACATCTATAAAATGGATTATTCGAAGCTGATTCGGGATCATAAGGAATCCGGAGCCGAGGTCACCATCGGCTGTATTCCCGTCGATCGCACCGAAGCAACTCAGTTCGGTGTGATGGGCGTTGACGAGGATATGCGTGTCGTCAAGTTTGAAGAAAAACCGATTTCACCCGCACCGATGCCCAATCATCCCGAGAAAAGTCTGGCGTCGATGGGCATCTATGTCTTTAACACGAATTTCCTGTTTGAGCGCTTGTGTTACGATGCCACTCAGTTAGACAGTTCGCACGATTTTGGAAAGAATATTATTCCCTCCATCATCGATGATCATCTGGTCCGCGCGTATCCTTTTCAAGATAAGAATACGGGTGATGGGTATTACTGGAGAGATGTGGGAACTATCGACTCCTATTATGAGGCGAATATGGACCTTGTTTCGGTCCACCCACAATTGAACCTGTATGATAACACCTGGCCGATTCGATCGTATCAGCCACCCGAACCACCTCCCAAATTTGTCTTTGCCCAGAGTGAAGGTTCCAAGCCTCGTGTGGGGCAGGCGGTGGATAGTATGGTCTGTTCGGGTTCGATTATTTCGGGGGGCCGCGTCAGTCAATCGATTATTTCGTCCAACGTGCGCGTCAACAGTTGGGCAGAAATCGATAATTCGATTTTGTTTTCCGGCGTGAATGTCGGACGTCATGCCAAAATTCGGAATGCCATTATTGATAAGGGAGTTTCCATCCCCAAAAATTGCGAAATTGGTTATGACCTGGAACAAGACAAGCGCCGCGGATTTACCGTTTCGGAATCGGGCATCGTGGTCATCGGCAAGATGGATGGTTTTCCCGGCGAAGAGTAAATCAAAGAAGTATGCCGCGGAAGCATCTCGTTAAACTGAGATGCTTCCGTCAGGCAGTGCGCATAAAAATTCCCGGAAGCAGTAGCCCAGGGGGGGGAAGGACTTGTACTACTTCCGGGAGGCGATTGTTCGCTTTTGTATTTTCTGTTTCTTGATTGATTCGAGACAGATTACTTTTACAGCTTCAAAAAGATCGATGCCGCAGCTTCCATGCTTTGGGCATTCGATCTTTCCATTGAGTGAATAAAATCGCTCAACGGACACCGGTATTTGCTTGAAGGTTGAAAAAGGAGTTGATAACTGTCAATCTGAGGTGTGATGTTATCAGGAATTGTTTTTTCGAAGTTTAAAAATCAGCGTGATTGCTAATGGTGCGGGGAGAATAAAATCTCAATTCGATTTGGTCAACCCCAATCTAAAACGTTTTTAAAAAATGATTTTCGAAAGCATGATCTGCATGTAAATATTTCAAAAAGCGACTCAAACTAAAATTGAGAAAGGTTCTGGCATTATGTTTCTGAGATTCTGTTTTCTTCTGACTCTGTTCTGTTATCTGACTGGAGAATATTCCCCAGTTTCAGAGGCGGCAGAACATAAACCCAATATCATTTTCATCATGGCAGATGATTTAGGCTACGCCGAGTTGGGGTGCTATGGTCAAACAAAAATCAAAACACCCCACATCGATAAACTGGCTGCGGAGGGAATAAAGTTCACACAAGCTTACGCGGGCTCCATGGTCTGCCAGCCTTCACGCAGCGTGTTAATGACCGGGCAACACACCGGGCACACTGCCGTTCGCGCCAATGATCTGAATCAACTGCTGTATGAAGAAGACAAGACGGTTGCCGAAGTTCTCAAAGATGCCGGGTATGCGACGGGCGCTTTTGGTAAATGGGGTTTGGGGTATGAGGGATCTCCCGGCCATCCCAATCGGAAAGGCTTTGATGAGTTTACCGGCCAGTTGCTGCAGGTGCATGGTCACTTTTATTATCCGTTCTGGATCTGGCGGAATGCCGAAAAAGTCATGCTGCCTGAAAACGAAAATAATCAGCGTGGCACCTACATCCATGATTTGATTCACGAAGATGCCAAAAAATTCATTCGCGAAAATCAATCGCGCCCTTTCTTTGCGTATCTGCCCTATATTATTCCGCATGTGGAACTGGTAGTGCCTGAAGAGTCGGAGCGTCCCTATCGCGGAAAATTCCCTAAGACACAAATTCTGGATCCCCGTCCCGGTTATATTGGTTCGGAAGATGGGCTGACGACCTTCGCCGGCATGGTCTCACGCCTTGATGCGCATGTAGGTGAAATTGTGGCGATGCTCGACGAACTGGGAATTCGCGACAACACGCTGATTATTTTTACCTCCGACAATGGCGGTCAAGGGGGGACCTGGAAGGACATGACCGATTTCTTCAATGGGAATGCACCGCTCAAAGGTCACAAAGGATCAATGTATGAAGGGGGGCTGCGTGTGCCTTTTGTCGCCAGCTGGCCTGGTAAAATTGCGCCCGGTACAACGTCCGACCTGCAGATTGGATTCTGGGATATCCTACCCACTTTTGCCCAGGTCGCAGGCACGAAGGTTCCTCAGGGAGTCGACGTCGACGGAATCTCTTTTCTGCCGACTCTACTGGGGAAAGGAAAACAACAGCAGCACAAATACCTGTATTGGGAATACACCAAAGGCGAAATTCGCTCGCGGGCACTGAGGATGGGAAACTGGAAAGCCGTCCAGAATCGCATGAAAAATAAGATCGAACTGTATGATCTCGGAAAGGATATCGGCGAAACGAAAAATCTCGCCAAACAGAATCCGGAAAAGGTAACCGAGATGACCAAAGTCATGCAGCAGGCGCATACTGAGCCGCGTGATTTTCCTCAAAGCTTGAAGCCAATCGGAATTCAAGGCTATGTGAAATAAGGCTGAGTGAAAAAAGGCTGAGTGAAAAAAGGCTGAGTGAAAAAAGGCTGAGTGAAATAAGACGATGTGAAATCGCAGTCACTGGCAGTCAAAAATAAAAACCGCGGCCTGAATAACGGGCCGCGGTTTTTTTATGACGTCTGATTTGAAATCAGGATTAGTTAGCCAGATCCCACCACCAGCGACCCACGGGCAATGCGGGAGCTTTCGATTGAGTGGAGACGGCTCCGACTTCGGAAGAGACTTTCAGGTTGTTCTGATTTTTGACAACAGAACCAGTATCGACGCGAACGCCGCCGGCGACCTGAACGACAACATCTTTGCCGTTGAAGACCCGATGGTTCACAACCGTGTCAACGGTGTGAGCCGCTTCGAACTCTGCGGGGTGATAAACGCCGTTGGCAGCGAAGGCGGTCATTTCCCAGCCGGCACGGTCTGCCAGTTGTTCATTCCGCATCAGAGCAGCCACCAGAGCCAGGTCAAAAATGTTCTGCAGGTCGGCATACACCAGATCCTGTTGTGCCAGTTCCTGATAGTGTTTTGTGAAATTGGCCGCGAAATCCCGGTTCAGCTTTTCGGCTTGACCGGTTTGCAGCCGCTGACCATCGTTGGTGACGATCTGATTTTCAGACTGGCATAGAACCGAAGAACCAACCACCTGATAAGCGGAACGCTCGGCATTGTGCAGTACCGAATCGTACTTCATGGTCAACCACCAGCGAAGTGCTTCCAGGCTTTGTGTACCTTTGTCGTCTTGCTCTGCCAGCAGATCAAAGTAGCTGGGGATATTTTCGCCAGCATCCATTTTTCCGATGCCGATCAGCTTCATCCGGTAATCGGCTTCGATCAGGACGCGAGCAACGCGTGATGTATCGGGAACGCCGTACAGTGTAATGTCCTGCACGCCCAGTTTCTCTTTCAGTTGTCGAGTCCAGCTTTGAACGCCGGCTCCGGCACGAAGTGGGCCGCGTGCATTCGACTGAGCGACGAATTCTTTAACACGAGCCAGTCCTTCCGCACGGGGATCAAAAGAACAACCAAAGATTTTTTCACCCTGATTGGAAAACGTACGCAGTACTGTGACCAGGTCGTCCAGTTGCAGGACAGGGCGGCCGCTTTCAATGCCGACAGCCAGTCCCTGCTCGTTGTAGATCCAGGCTTCTGCAGGACCCGCAATGACAACTTCGTTTTCTTTTGGATAAACAAATACGTATTCGACTTTCGTCAGTCCTGCCAGCATCTTCATGGTTTCGACTGGAGAACGTCCTTCTTCAATCAACTGTTGGACTTCTTTTTCCAGACGTGTCAGCGAGATCAGTCGCAGTTGACTGTTCTGAGCCACGTTTTGATTCAGGTCGGCTTGACGGGCTTTCATTCCTAATGCAGCCAGTCGACCATTGAGTTCCTGCTTGCTGATGTGGTGCAGCAGACCGTTGGGGTCAACGCGAACACCACTGTCGAACTGCCGGATCGATCCTTCACCTTCACCGGTGTCTTCCCAAAGTCCTGAAGTCTGAGTCTGAATCAAATCAATCAACTGAGTAAAGTCAGCCAACTGTGATCCCCCGGCCATTGACATCGCTTGGGTGCGTTCGCCCATGGCTTTGGTGCGTTCGTCTGCCAGTGGAATCCGGTTGATGGTTCCCAATGCGGCGACAAAGTCACCCGACTTCAGTTGAGCCTGCACAACCATTCGCAACAGTTGTGTCCGTTGATGCAGGTTGGCAACCGTTTCAGCGGTTTCAATGGCCTGGCCAAATTCACCAGATTCTAAATGAGCGGCGACCTGTACTTCAGGAGCGACTCGTGGTGTTTCGACGATCGTTTCGGTCGTGATTTCAGGAACCACAGCCACAGTCTCTTGTTCTTCAAGCACGAGTGGCGATTCTTGTGGAGTTTGAATTTGTTCCGGAGTTTGCTCTACAGTCACAGCCGGTCGTTGTTGGACCAGAAAAAAGGTGACTGCCAGAACGATAGATAAACAGGCGACTGTTGCCAGAACTGAAACAACACTGGAGCCTACTCGAGGGTTTTTAGGGCGCATGGACGCTCTCCGATTGGCACTTATGACTAACGGACTATCTTGCGGTTCGTGTGTACACTTTTTGCAAGATGGGGAACTTATAGACTTTACCGTCTAGGATCGTCCAACTTCGCCCCAACGTCAAGCGTAATCTTAAATTTCTTGGCCTTCCTAATTCAGCTCAGCTCTGAGATCCAAAGAACAGTCACAAGTAGTAGAATAGAAACACATTGTTCAAAATCTGTTACGCCCTTTAAAACTATTAATTGATACAGAGAGAATATTCGTGCCAGAGCTACCCGAAGTCGAGACGATGGTTCGCGGCATCCGTGAAGCGGTCGAAGGTCATCAGATCACCGAATTTCGAAAATGCCCCTGCTCCTGCAAGCCTCTGACGATGACCCCCAGCTTTAAAACCATGCGGACAAGGGCTTTAAATCAAACAGTGATCGCGGTCCGGCGTTTCGCCAAACGAGTGATCCTGGATCTGGAGAATGAGAGTTCATTCGTGATCGAGCCGCGGATGACTGGACTGATGCTCTTGTCTGACCCGCCGGATGCAGAACATTTGCGTTTGGAGTGGCAGCTGAAAAAAGGACGTTCCCAGAGCGTACTTTGGTTCTGGGATCGGCGCGGGCTGGGAACGGTGCGGCTCTATCGTAAAGCAGAATTAGAGACCGCATTAGGACCCGATAGACTGGGCCCCGATGCACTTTTGATCTCTCTGAAGGAGCTGAAGCAGCGTTGTGCGGCAACCAAACGTGCGATCAAGGTGGCATTATTGGATCAGAAACTGGTCGCCGGCATTGGAAATCTTTATGCCAGCGAAATCCTCCATGTCAGCCGGATTCATCCAGAACGCGCAGCAAACCAAATAACCGATTCAGAAATACAGACGATGCATAAAGCCATCAAACGCATTTTGAAAACCGCAATTCGCTATGAAGGCTCGACACTCGGAGACGGCACTTATCGGAACGCTTTGAATCAATCCGGCAGCTATCAGAATCAACACCGGGTCTACAGTCGCGAAGGAGAAGTCTGCAGTTCCTGCAAAGGAGCAGAAATTGTGCGGATCGTTCAGACGCAGCGCTCTACTTTTTACTGTCCCTGCTGTCAGGCGAAAAAGTAATCGAATTCTTCCTCGGCACTGTAAGCTGGAGATGGGGGAGGCTCTGGTTAAGTTACCTGTACCAGAGTGGAATCTGACAAATTTCAATGAATTGCAGTGAGATTCTCAGAAACTTGCTTTTCTATTCCAACGCATATGGCTTAAGATCAAAGGGTAAAAGGCGCAAGTCCTGGCCCTCCTTCTGATCCATTGGTTGATGGAATTTCATGTCGTACCGTGCTTTCAAAAAACTGTTGGGTGAAACCAACCTCGAACGGAAATGCCGTTTTCTGTTCGGCGGCGGTTTGATGGTACTGATTACCGCCAGTTTTTCATTGAATACCTGGTTGAATAATCAGGTGCTCGACGACCAGAATATTACGTCGGCCCGATTACTGGTGGCCCCTATTATTCTGGAAAAGCATTGGAAGTGGTCTGAGAACGATAAGAATTACAAAGACCTGATTGAGAAAATCGTCCAGTCTGTAAAGTCAAAAGATCTCGGCGATTACAGTTGGGCGGTCTTTAAGCCTAGTCCTTCTGACGCTGATTCCAAAGAACGTCCGATCGACAGTGCCGGTTACGAAGCGCTGGAACGGATCAAGGAAGGCGAGACAGAAATATTTTATCAGGATGAGACCGAGGGACGATTTCAGTATTACAGTGCAATCTACGCCTCTGAGTCCTGCATCTCCTGTCACCGATTGCACGATGATCCGGATTTAGAACTCGGTGGTCTGATCGGGATCGTCAATATCCGGTTTCCCTCACAGAAGGTAGAGCAGGCGCTGAACTGGAATAAAGCGATCAACCTGGCATCTGCCATCGTGACTGCTTTTCTCGCGATGCTGGCCGCCTATGCGATTGTACGATACGTGATCGTGAAACCGGTCTTGCACTTAAAGGATGTCAGTGACCAGATTGCCCAGGGAAATCTCGACTTAAGAGCCGACATTCGCACGGGAGACGAATTCGAAGAACTGAGCTATGCCTTCAACCGCATGTTGCGTCACCTGGTGACCGTGCAGGAAGAATTACGGACCGTGAATACCGACCTGGATACCAAGGTCGATGAGTTGGCCCAGGTCAACCTGCGGCTGTATGAAATGAACAAAATGAAAGATGAGTTTCTGGCGACGATGAGCCATGAGCTGCGCACGCCGCTCAACAGTATTCTCGGTTTCAGTGATCTGCTGGCGAATTCCAAAAATCTGGACGACAAACAGAAACGCTATGTCGCCAACATTCAGATGTCCGGGAAAAACTTATTGGCTCAGATCAATGACGTACTGGATCTCGCCAAGATCGAAAGTGGCAAGATGGAGTTGCAGCTTTCTGAAATTGTCATTGCCGATCTGATTGAACGGCGGGTCGGCACGATGCTGCCTCTGGCCGATAAGAAAAACATTGAAGTGACTTCAGAGATCGACCCGAAAATTCCGATTCTCTTCCAGGATTCCATAAAGATTCAGCAGATTCTGAACAACCTGATTTCCAACGCGATCAAGTTTACGCCCGAAGGGGGACGCGTTCACGTTGCGGCGACACTCTGTGCTGATAATCCGGAGATGATGGAACTGCTTGTGGAAGATACGGGGATCGGGATTCCCCTTGATGAGCAGGAGCACATCTTCGAAAAATTCCGTCAGGGAAAATCGTCTCCCGAATCAAAAGACGCGTTGACCCGCGCCTACGAAGGCACCGGGTTAGGCCTTTCCATCATTCGTGAACTTTCGAAGTTACTGGATGGCGAAGTCTTTCTGGAAAGTGAATTTGGTCGCGGCAGCAAATTTACCGTCAGGTTACCTGTGAAGATGAGTCTGGACCAGAACCACCTGCTGTCCAATTTGGATGATACTGCTGTAGGTATGAATCGCATTAAGACTTCGGATCTGGCTGAGTATGCACAGGGAAAACTCGCACAGAACAAACATTCTGAGACGCGCACTCCTTGAATCTGTCGTAGAGAGACTCTACCCTTTTCCTTCTACCCGGCAATTGTCGTTCTCATTATTCGTCCCCGTTGTTGACTCAGGAATATGAATCTGTGGCTCTGGAGCTAAAAAATCCTCATAGTGTTCTGGCTGCGTTGCAGTCGCGCCCCATCGATGTCACAGAGATTCGTCTCTCAGCGGGCTCCGCACAGGGGAACTGGGGTGAGGTCGCAGACGAAGCACGCAAACATCGTATTCCGGTCATCATTAAAAAGTCCGCACCGCAGAAGATGAAACGTAAGCAGTCGGAAGAGCAGGGGCGTCGCACCGCAGGTTCTGTCGGCATGGTCAAGCCGCGCACTCCTTCCTCGCTGGGCGAACTCTTTGCGAACGCGGAAGGGGAGACGGAACTGAATGGACTCTGGCTGGCGATGGATTGTATTCAAGACCCGCATAATATTGGCGCCATATTTCGTACGGCTGCTTTTTTTGGTGTGCGAGGCATTGTGCTCACGAAAGATCGTTCTGCGCCACTGAATGCCACCGTCTATGATGTCGCTTCAGGCGGGATGGAAGCCATTCCGTTTGCCGTGGAAACCAATTTAAGCAGAGCTATGACCGATGCGAAAAAATTAGGCGTTTGGATTATGGGGACTTCCGAGCACGCCGAAGATGATGTCTCAGCGTTTCATCAGGATCGCCCCTGGATGGTCGTCATCGGCAACGAAGAAAAGGGACTCAGACGCCTGACGCTGGAGCAGTGTGATGTTGTCTGTCGCCTGACGCCGACCGGAATTGTAGATTCGCTGAATGCGTCCGTTGCCGCCGGAATCATGATTGCCCGATTCTCTCCCTTTGGTCCCGGTGTGAAATAGCGTCGGCCGGTTTCGCGCGAAATTCATCCGATAATGGACACAATCATCAAAATGTCGATGATTGTTACAACGCGCATTTCAAGTACCGATTAAAGCGGATTTTCCCGTTATCTCTCTACACCTGCATCCAAATCCACAGGTGCCCCCTGCCACACAACTGCGCATTGTTTTGGTTGTATGGGAAATGCCTGTCTATAATATGAGGTAAGGCCGCGGGCTGCGGATGTTCGATAATTTCTAAGAGGAATACTCGGAATTCATCACTTATTCCGCGCGAAAGTCATGCTACATTGAAGGTATAGATTCGGGAAACTCCGATTGACAGGCTGGGGTCTCTGCTGATTAATTGTGAGACCCAGTAAAACGTTATCAATGCAGGAATAAAACACGTGACAAATTATTTAGTAACCGGCGGTGCAGGGTTTATTGGTTCTCATATCGCAACACGTCTGGTCAAAGAAGGGCACACCGTGCGTGTGTTCGATAATCTCAGCACCGGGGCACTGAAAAACCTGGCACACCTCCAGGATCAGGTCGAGTTCGTTGAAGGCGATTTGCGAGATTTAAAAGCGGTCGAACAGGCAACCAAAGGAATTGATATCGTTTTTCATCAGGCCGCGCTGGCTTCAGTACCGCGGAGCATTGTTCACCCGCTTGATACACACGAGGCTTGTGTGACCGGAACGATTCATGTGCTGGATGCAGCCCGCAGACTGGGCGTACAGCGTGTAGTCTATGCCGGCTCCAGCAGTGCTTATGGGAATCAGAAAGAAATGCCCAAGCATGAAGGCCAGGCACCAGAAGTGCTCTCGCCGTATGCCGCTGCCAAGCTGGCGGGGGAACTCTACTGTCAGGCGTTTGCCAATTCCTACGACCTGGAAACTGTTCGCATCCGGTACTTCAATGTCTTCGGTCCGCGTCAGGATCCCAACAGTCCGTATTCCGCTGTGATTCCGTTGTTTGCATCGGCGTTGCTCGAAGGGCGTCGACCTGTGATCTATGGCGATGGTACCCAGTCTCGCGATTTTACGTATATCGATAATGTCGTACAGGCAAATCTGCTGGCTTCACAGGCCGATGCCAATATCGTCTCCGGAAATGTGTACAACGTCGCCTGTGGAAGTTCTTTGAATTTGATCGATCTCTTGAAGGCGATCTGTGAGCAGTTAGAAAAACCATACAATCCCGATTTCCAACCGCGGCGGACCGGAGATGTGCTGCATTCCTGGGCTGATATCTCTGCTGCACAGCGGGATCTGGGCTATGAACCGGTGGTAGAGATCAATGAAGGTTTACGCAGGACGATCGAGTGGTATGCCGACTATGTTAAATCGGAATCCAAACCGTGTCTGGGCGGCTGCTAACCCGGCAGCAGAGACAACAGATCTCGTAGAGACCAACTTAGAATACTTGCTGAATCATTTCAGCGTTTAGATAGATCAGGACCTGGTGTCGTGAATACCGAATTTCAACCTCTGGATCAACAATCCGATTTTGCCATCGATGGCGCGGAAGAGAATGCGCCCATTAATTCGTCTGGCCCCGGAGTCGATATCGTACGGCTGTTGTTTCGGCATAAGTTTCTGCTGGTCGCTGGCCTGATAGCGGGTTTGTTATTCGGGCAGGTTGCCTACATGAAGCTGGGCCCCATCTTTTCTGCCAGTACCAAGGTCCAGGTGTCACAGAAAAATCCGGTTCCAATTAGTCAGGGCGAGGTTCAGACTTTCGGTGAGCTGACGGCACACATTGATGTGATTAAAAGCCCGCGTATTGTGGGCGAAGCGGTGAAAGATGCAAAACTGAATGATCTACCCTCACTGGCAGGGGAAAAAGACCCGACACAAGATATTATCGATACCTTAAAGGTGAAACGCATTTCGGGGAATGACCGCGCGTACTTGAATATCCTGAGCATCACCTATGAAAATCCGCGATCGGCGGATGCCAAAGCAGTAACAGAAGCCATCGTCAATGCATATCGCAAATACCTGAGCGACGTCCGCGAGGAAAATACCGAAGACATCCTGAAACAATTGAAAGAGGCCAATCAGCAGATTCTGTCTGATCTGGAACAAAAGAAAAAAGAGTATAAACAATTTCGGGAAAAGGCCCCCCTGTATTGGGAAAATACACCCGGTTCCGACGCGGGCGTTGCCGGCAGCACCAACGTGCATCAGGAACGTGTCAAAGCCATCGATAACGAACGCCGCATCAATTTGCTGAAACTGACGGAACTAAAATCCAAAGTGGATTCCCTCAAAGCGGCGATCGCCAGTGGGGAATCAAAAGAAACACTTGAACTATTAGCACAGCAGTTCCTGATGGGCCAGACCCGCGGACAGGCCGGCAATGCCAACGCAAATCAAGGTCAAATTGCGGTACCTAACACGACGCAGGTAGACCGTGCGCGTGTTGCCCTCGAAACACACTTGATGCCGTTATTGATTCAGAAACATCGTCTGGAACGGGACTTTCAAAAGAATCATCCCGATCTCGATGCCGTCAATCGCAGTATTGAAACTGTGATTAATCTGTACCGTCGACAGGGGCTGGATATTTCGGCTGAGAATCTCGAATCGGGAGACTTCAAAATCGCAAAAGTTAAGGATGTCGATTTTGTCAACATTTACCTCAAATCAATGGAGCAGCAGCTCAAAGAACTGAATAACCGGGAAACGGAACTGACCAAACTGTTTGAGCAGGAAATCGAACTTGCCAAAAATGTGGGAAACTTTCAGGTAATTGATCAGTCATACAATGAAGAAATCGCGCAACTGAAAACACAACGTGAAGAAATTTTCAAACAGCTGTTGGTAGAAAAAGTTTCACAGGGGGATAGTGGTTATACATTGACGCAGCTGTCGCCGGTCAGAGATGAACTGGTAATCAAACGCCAGATGAAATTCCTGATGGCTGGCGGTGCTGTCGGACTGGGGCTCGTGTTGGCCATTTCTTACTTCAGAGAAATGCGTGATACAACAGTCAAGTCGGTCGATGAAATCAGAGATCAATTGCACTTGCCAATTCTGGGTGAAGTTCCCACATTCGCCGAGAGTGAAGCGGCCATGGATGACAGTGAATTCGATCCGGCGTTATGGTATTACTATCGCCCCGCCTCCCGGGAAGCCGAAGCGTTTCGCTCTTTACGTACGTCTCTGCTACTAAAAACAGATCGCAGCGGCGCCAAAGTATTGCAGATGACCAGCGCGGAACCCGGCGATGGAAAAACGACATCCATTTCCAACCTGGCGCTGGCGATAGCGCAGACAGGCCGTAAGGTTCTGATTGTAGATGCTGACTTGCGACGTCCCACCGTACACAAATTATTTGGCCTGTCGAACGCAATTGGTTTAGGCGATGTCATGGCTGAAGAGATCGATGCCCAGACTGCCATTCGCGAAACCAGAATCAGTAATCTGTCAATTATGACCGCGGGAACACTTCCGGAGAATCCATCCGAAATGCTAATGTCCCGCCGTTTCACCGATTTGGTCAAACAGCTGCGTAATGAATATGACTATGTCCTGATCGATACACCACCGCTGGTCGTCGTCAGTGATCCGTCAGTGATTGCCTCAACGGTTGACGGTGTGCTGCTGGTAGTACGCGTTGATAAGAACCGCCGTGGGGTGATTCGAAAAGTGCAACAGATCATTCAGACAAACGGCATTAAAGTGACCGGCATCCTGGCCAACGGCATCTACACCGGCCGCTATGGAAAATATGACTATGGGACCGGCGAAGGCTACCAGGAATATTTTGAGGCGAAGCCACAGAAACCAGAGACGAAGCCCGCGGTTCCGGTGATCACCAGTTAAGATATCGCACTAATACTCCAGCTCAATATCTACTCCAGCTCAATGTCCAACTCTTCAATTTTGCGATACAGGCTGGAAAGACCGAGCTTTAACCGCTTGGCTGCTTCCCGCTTGTCGGTACTATCTTTCAACACGCGCGTAATATGCATCCGTTCGTAATGCCGCAGCGCCAGTCGCAGGTCATCCACATCTGGTAGCGGGGGCTCATCCTGATGTAACTCTGGCGGCAGGTCATTCAGACAGATCAGCGTGTCATCGCACATCATAACGGCTCGTTCGATGGCATTATCCAGCTGCCGCACATTGCCTTTCCATTCTGCCGACATCAGCGTCCGAATTGTTTCGCTGGTCGCGCCGGTCACCCGTTTTCCCATTTTGTGTGAATGCTTCGTGATAAAGTATTCGATCAGTTCCGGAATATCATCGACGCGCTCGCGTAATGCCGGAATGTGAATTTTCATCCCATCCAGACGGTAGAATAAGTCTTCTTCGAACTCCCCTTGTTTGACCATCTCTGCCAGGTCTTGTGTCGTCGAAGCAATGAGGCGGACATCCACTTTCACTGGTTCAGCACTACCCAGCGGCAGGATCTCGCCATATTCAATCGCCCGCAGCAGCTTCCCCTGTGTGCCTAAAGGCAGTTGTGAGATTTCATCCAGATAGACGGTTCCGCCATCGGCATTTTTGAAAACTCCCATCTGTTCTGCCTGCGGGTACTGCAACGAACTGGCAGCAGACCCAAAGAGTTGTGACTCCAGCAATTCAATGGGACGCATTCCGCAATTCACAGCCAGAAAACGCTGTTCCTTGTTCGGCCCATTCGAATGAATCGAACGGGCAAACAGTTCTTTCCCTGTACCCGATTCGCCAAACAGCAGCACGTTCGAATTGGTGGCGGCAATCTTGCGAATCGTGCTCTGCAGTTGCTGTAGAGTTTTACTGCTGCCCACAATTTCTTCGATGCCGGGGCTGCGCGCCAGTTCCCGTCTTAAGATCTGGTTTTCATAGAAGATTTTCTGATATTCAAACAAACGATTCAGTTTGTGTGACAAGTCATCAAAAATCACCGGCTTGACCAGATAATCAAAGGCGCCCGCCTTAAACGCCGAGATCGTGTTTTCCACGGTGGCATACGCGGTGATGATCAATACGAAAATATTCGGCTTGATATTCTGTAACCGCCGGAGCAGTTCAATGCCATCTCCGTCTGGTAATTGCACGTCACAAATCGCGACATTAAAATCCCGGTCTCGTGCCAACTCCAGCGCTTTGGCGACCGTAGAGGCCTGCATGGTCTCGTAGCCTTCACTGGTCAGAAATTCCGACAGTGAAGTTCGGATGACTTCTTCATCTTCAACGATGAGTACAGATCGATTCAGTTGCACGTTGGGTTTAATCCTGTTTTCTGCTTATGTCGTTACAAATTTGATTTCATTTGCCGGGCCAGGGGGAATCTCCGCCAGACCTTGCAGTTCGTCACAGTTCAGGGCGACAATAAATTTTGCACCAGCTTTGACACTCTCATCGATTTCGATTGTTCCGGAATTCGAATGCTCAAGAATGTTTTTGCACACAAATAAACCGAGCCCCGTTCCTTTCGCTTTCGTCGTAAAGTAAGGCTGGAACAGTTTCGGTTTATCTTCTTCCCGAATTCCCTGACCATTGTCATGCACGGAAATCAGAATCTGGCCATCGCGGGCTTCTGTTGAGATTTCGATCGATTCGCCTTCTTCCGTCGCGTCCATCGCGTTCAGAATCAGGTTGAGGAATACCTGCACCAGTTGATCCCGAACCACCTGTACCACCGGCAGGTTCTCAGCAAACCGGGTGATGATCTTCTTCCCCTTTTTGCGTTTGTAATATTTGGAAATATTCAAAGACTCTGTAATCAGCTCGTTAATGTGACAGCGATTGCGCTCTGTGGTGGCAGGTCGACTGAAATCGATCAGCTCCCGCAGGATGCGTTGAATCCGGTGCAGCTGACCATCGACCTCCTGCAGACGTTTGCACGTGTAGTCGTCGTTGTTATGCCGATTCAACAGTTGCACGAGCGAACTGATTCCCGCCAGCGGATTCCCGACTTCATGTGCAATTCCAGCTGCCAGTAAACCAAAGGCGGCATGTTTTTCCTGTTGCACCAGTAACGCCTGCGATTCCTGTAGGTCGTCGGTACGACGGGCGATCCGTTCTTCCAGCAGTTCCTGATTCTGCTGCAGCTTTGCATTCGCATCCGAGAGTTCCATACTCGTCCGTTTGACCAGACTGGAAAAGGCAATACTGGCCCACGCCACCCAGCCCATCCAGACAATCATCAACAGTAATTGCGTCAGCCAGTCCTCGGGGATCGAAGGGCTTGTAAACAGAATCGTTGTAAAACTGATCAGGTGCAGTCCCAACGTCATATACGCGATCGACGGCGAATGGCGGATCGAACAGACAATCAGCGATAGCAGATAATAAAAGCGGAAGGGGCTGTTCAAGCCGGCGTCATAGTGACAGAGCAGGCCGATAAACAACGCTTCCATCACGGATATGATCAGCGGCCATTGGCCCAGAAATACCCGGCCACGAAAACTGAAATAGGTATCCGCCAGCGCATAAATCGCGCCTAGTGTCAGCATCCAGTTTAACTGGGGAACCTGAATCGCCGAATCTTTACCCACAAAGTTGACCAGCACGTATCCCACACAGAGACCAAACCAGCGGATACGCAGCGTGATCTCTTCTGCCGGCAGTTCCCAGGTATAGGCATCGTGATGAATTTTGGGTGGCGCTGCCGAAGCAGGCACCTGCGTAGACTCATTTTGTGATGCGTCTGTCGTATTCGGTTGATTTTCCAGGATCGAAGGATCATTCATATCAGAAATTAAGACTTAGAGTCGTACTCTCGAAGGGCGGCAAAAGAAGGTTCCATTATGCTACTATTATCTGCGTATCGCGTTGAATGACTGGTTGCATGACCGGCGCGTTCCACCCGAACCGAGGCCCGAATCGGGGCCCGATTTTGGGATTGATGCGGAAAACTCAGGCTATACTATCTCCAATCTGAAATTGATCTGCAATTACACAATCGCTATTTTGCGACAGAAGTTCGCTATTTTTACTGAACAAACAGGTAAAATCAGACCACTGTCCTTATGAGAGTGGCAGTCCTTCGTTTGATGCCATTTAAAATAGACTCTTTTGAAGCGGTGATTTCTGAAAAATCTTTATGAATTGACAGATTCAATTCCGGCTTTCGACTCCACTTGTGTTTACAGATCCGTTACTTTCAACCGATAATACTCTATATATTATTGTAGACACTTTCAGAGATCTGAAATCTAAATAGATCGGGAATTTATGAAAATCGTTTTAGCGAGTTCCGAAGCGATTCCTTTTGCAAAAACAGGCGGTCTGGCTGATGTGGCGTCGGCGCTGTCAAAAGCACTGGCAGAAGCAGGGCATGAAGTCAGTCTGTTTATGCCATATTACCCTCAATCAACGACAAAACGGGGATTGAATCCGGATGACTTTGAAGTCTGTCCGGAAAAGGTCAACGTCGCTGTCGGCAGCAAGGATATTGAGGCCGGACTACGCAAAGCCAGCTTTCCCGATTCCAACGTCACCGTTTATTTAGTTGATCAGCCTCGCTATTTTGATCGTCCCGAATTGTATCACGAGAATGGACGCGATTACCAAGACAATTGTGAACGCTTCATTTTCTTCAGCCGTTCTGTTTTGGAGTTCGCAGACAAGCTGGATTTGAACCCCGATATCATTCACGCGAATGACTGGCAGACCGGTTTGATTCCCGCGTTGTTGAAAATTGAATATCAGGACCGTCCCGGCTTTGAAAAAACGGCCTCGGTGTTCACCATTCACAATATGGCCTTTCAGGGACAATACTGGCATTGGGATATGCTGCTGACTGGCATCGACTGGAAATATTTCAATCGACATCAAATGGAATTCTTCGGTCAGCTTAACCTGTTGAAAACCGGCATCGTATTTTCCGACATGATTACCACTGTCAGCCCGACGTATGCGAAAGAAATTCGCACCGAACGCTTCGGCTACGGATTACACGGCGTGCTTGATACTCACGCCGATCGTCTGGTCGGCATTCTGAACGGAGTCGACCCGACAGAATGGAATCCCGAGATCGATTCGAATATCGCCGCCAACTATAACGCACAGACCGTCGCGCAAGGCAAACCGCTCTGCAAAGCCGCTTTGCAGGAACGCATGGGACTGCCCCAGAAACCAGAGGTCCCGCTGCTTGGCACCATTTCACGAATGACCGACCAGAAAGGATTTTCAATGATTCTGGACGCCGCGGAAAATCTGCTAGCGACCGATGTGCAATTGGTATTTCTGGGAACCGGAGATCCCTATCACGAAGCCTCCTTTACTGATCTGGCAAAACGCTTTCCTGACAAGGTCGCCACTTACATCGGCTTTGATGAAAGTCTAGCGCATCAGATCGAAGCCGGCCTGGATATCTTTCTGATGCCTAGCCAGTTTGAACCCTGCGGTTTAAACCAGATGTATAGCCTGATTTATGGAACCGTGCCTCTCGTGCATGAAGTGGGCGGGCTCGCCGATTCGGTGGTCGACGCCTCCGAAGAGAACTTGGAAAATGGCACAGCCAACGGGTTTTCCTTCTGGCATTTTGACGCCACCGTGTTGTATCGACAAATGCGCCGCGCGGTCGAGATGTATTCAGATAAACCGACCTGGAACCAGATACAGCACACAGGCATGACCAAAGACTGGTCTTGGAAACAGAGTGCGCAAAATTATCTGTCGGTCTATCAACGCGCCAGCGGCTTCCGTGCAAATAATACCGAATCGGTTTCAGCCTCGCATTGACCAACGATATTGACCAGCGGTGAAGACCTTTTTTCTCTGTCCCCAATAGCTTAACTGTTTTTATGTCTGTGATCCGCACCGATCCTCTCACGGGTTATACCACTATTTTCGCACCGGAACGCGCCCAGCGTCCGATTGCGCTTTCCAGTGATGCGACTCCCTACGAAATCACAAAAGAACAAATTGAGTCTGACCCGTTTGCGGAAGGCAAAGAGTCGGAAACGACTCCTGAGTTGTACGCGGTGCGTCCTCCCGATACCCAACCAAACCAGTCTGGCTGGAGTTTGCGGGTTGTGGATAATAAATACCCCGCACTGACTCCCCATGCCACAGCAGCCTGCGGGCCGAATCAATATGGCGTGCATGAAGTCATCGTGGAATGCCCGCAGTTTGAGACACAGATCACGCGTCTGGAACCATCCCAGTTTCAGGAGATCTTCCGTGCCTATCGACAGCGCGTCGCGACCCATCGCGAGGATCCTCAACTGGACTATGTGATCATCTTCAAAAATCAGGGCATTCTCGGCGGAGCCTCATTGGGACATGCACACTCCCAACTCGTCGCCAGTCAGGTGGTGCCTCAAGCCATGCAGCAGGAACTCCAGGCCACACAGAATCATCTGGCCAATACGGGCGGCTCTCTGTTTGAAACGTTTTTACAGGAACAGCCGAATGGCTTTTCGGGGTTGGTTGCCTCCACCCCGCATTTCAATCTGGTTTGTCCCTATGCCAGCCGCTTCGCCTTTGAAACCTGGATTGTTCCCCAGACGCTGAAAACACACTTCGATCAATCCAGTGATCAGGAGCTGGAAGATCTGGGCGCTCTCAGCCGGCGTCTGTTACTGGCTCTGGAAGCAATTCTCGGCAGCCATGATTTCAATTTTGTCATCCAAACCCCTCCCTTCGCGACCAATGATCAAGCCGGCTATACCTGGAGCATGCGCGTCTATCCCCGTCTGGCGCATCTGGCCGGATTTGAGCTGGCGACGAACATGTATATCAATCCGGTCTTTCCCGAACAGGCGGTCGAACAGCTCAAAAAACAGCTTGATTCCTGATCTCTACTCAGTGTTTGGCTCAGGGATAAAATAGAGAATTCAGACCCGGATTCGGAGTTGTCCCAGTTAATCAAACTGGTGAAATCTTGCCTGCTTTAACATTTGACCTTCCTTCGACTGTATTTCAGGTTCAAGAGTATCGATTTTACGGGGACTTGGATTTTATTCTCATAAAAAGTCCTCTATGATTAATAAAAGATTGGCTTTACTATAAGCCAGAATCGTTACAAGTCCTTCGGGATCAGCGATTAAAGCAAGGGGGAGACAGACTCGCCCCTGTCATATAATCAAACAGTTCTATTTCATAGCGTAATCGATATTTCTGTGTTCTACACGGATGAGAAAGGATGCGGCCCATGGGCTGTCGACTTCGGCTCGTATTAGTCATTCACAACCATCAGCCAGTCGGGAATTTTGAAGGCGTTTTTGAAGAATCCTATCAAAACAGCTATCAACCCTTTCTGGACGTTTTGTCAGAATACCCTGATATCCCTTTTTCGCTCCATACATCAGGCAGCCTGATGGAATGGCTGGTCGAAGCACATCCCGAGTATATTGATCGAGTACGGGGGCTGGCGGAATCCGGACAGGTAGAGATTCTGGGGGGGCCATTTTACGAACCGATTCTCGCTGGGATTCCCCGCTGTGACCGCATCGGCCAGATCACCGCTTATACGGATTACCTCAAGAAACTCTTCGGCACGCCGATTCGCGGGATGTGGGTTCCTGAACGAGTCTGGGAACAATCCTTTGTCTCCGATCTCGTCGACGCCGGCATGGAATACACGCTGCTGGACGATTCCCATTTCAGTGCCGCCGGTATTCGTGCTGAGAAAATGCACGGGTATTATCTCTCAGAAGATGAAGGCCGCCTGCTCAAAATCTTTCCTGATAACGAAACCCTGCGATATCAGATTCCGTTTACCGACCCCGTCGAAACAATTCACTACCTCAAAGAAATTGCCGACCATCATCCGCATTCCGTCGTGGTGTTTGGCGATGACGGCGAAAAGTTTGGCGCCTGGCCTGGCACGTTCGATCATGTGTATCGGGATGGCTGGTTGAAGCGTTTTCTGGATCTGCTCCAGGAAAACAGCGACTGGTTAAAAGTCACTACGCTGTCCGAATCCGTCGATACCGTCTCGCCCATCGGCAGTTGTTATCTACCTGATGCCAGCTATCGTGAGATGACCGAATGGGCGCTCACATCAGATCGCCAGATCGAACTGGCCGAATTGAAAGAAAAATTTAAGGACGTCGAAGGCTTCGATCGGTTAAAGCCCTATTTGCGCGGCGGATTCTGGCGCAACTTCCGCGTGAAATATTCAGAACTCAATGAAATGTATTCCCGGATGTTACTGGTCAGTAATCGCCTGCAAAGTCTGGAAGCAACCGGCGTAGAAGCAGACGACCTGCCGATTCTGCACGAAGCGCGAACCGATCTCTATCGCGCACAGTGTAACTGCCCTTATTGGCATGGTGCCTTTGGCGGGCTTTATCTCCCGCATCTGCGGAATGCCATCTATAAGAATCTGATTTCCGCAGACACGTTACTGGAAAAGATCACGCATCGCGATGCCAACTGGCTGGAAGTCGAAGCCGCTGATTTCAACCTGGATGCCCGTAAAGAAGTGCGACTGGCCAGCAACAGCCTTGTCGGATTTCTGGCCCCCGCCCAGGGAGGTCATCTTTACGAACTGGATGTCCGCGGTGCCAAACACAATATTCTGGCAACGTTGAATCGTCGTCCCGAACCGTATCACGACATCATTCGCGAAGCAGCACAGGAACGGTCAGAGGGATCTCAGAATGGTGAAGACATTGGCAAGATTCACAATGCCATCCGCTTCAAACAACCTGGCCTGGAAAAGAAGCTGCAATACGATCACACTCCCCGAAAATCACTGGTCGATCATTTCTATCAACCCGGCATAGATCTCGATACCGTGGTCAACGGCGGTGGAGAAGTGGGCGACTTTGTGCAGGGCGTGTTTCATAGCTCCCTGCGTCGCACCGATGACTACTGTGAAGTGCGTATGACTCGCAAAGGACAGGTGGGACCTTACGAGGTGGAATTGACCAAAACCGTTTCCTTAGCCAAGAATACGGCGGGGACATTGGAATTTCACTATGAATTGTCACATCTGCCGGCAGACGTGCCCCTGCATTTTGGGGTCGAATTCAATTTTGCAGGCCTCGCCGCCGGTGCCAGTGACCGCTATTACTATAATCATCTTGGCTCGCAGCTGGGACAATTAGAATCGAAACTCGATCTGGAAAAAATTGATCGCATCGGTCTCGTTGATGAATGGATGGGGCTGGACGCCGCTCTGGACTTATCCTCACCCGCCAATATCTGGACCTTTCCGATTGAAACGATCAGCCAGTCCGAAGGCGGCTATGAACTCGTGCATCAAAGTTCGGTGGTCATTCCCCACTGGGAGTTTGTCGCCGACGAACAAGGACGCTGGTCCGTCACAATTACACTCTCATTGGATACGTCAGCCGCGCAAGCCAAAGCACTCAGGGAAGCAGCCACATCTGGGGCGTGATACTTACTGAGTGTTCTGGTTGAGTATTCTGGCGGTTGAATCCGATTCAGGCAAAGAGTTCGTTCACGACTTCGCCGCCATCGACGATTTTCATCGGGCGGCCCAGCGGACTCATGTTTTCCTTCTTCGGGTCAACCTGCAGTGAATGGCAAATCGAGCTGAAGAGATCGGTGACGTTCACCGGGCGATCCTTAACAGCCGAGCCGTCGGCCGTCGAAGATCCAATCACCTGTCCGCCTTTAACGCCGCCACCGGCGACAGCGGCGGAGAAGACACGCGGATAATGATCTCGGCCGGATCGGGCATTGATCTTCGGCGTGCGACCGAATTCACCCATCCAGACCACTAATGTGCGATCGAGCATCCCACGTTGTTTCAAGTCGGTAATCAGTGCCGCCATCCCCGCATCGACTTCCTGTGAACGGGGGGAGATGACTTCGGAAATATTAGCGTGGTTGTCCCAGCCATTCGAACGAACTTCGATAAACGTCGAACCTGCTTCCACCAGACGGCGTGCCAGCAGGCAGCCTTTTCCAAAGTTGCTCTCACCGTATTGTTCGCGCAGAGACGCGGATTCCTGGCTAAGATCAAACACTTTCGTCTGCGGGCTCAAGACCATCGAAGAGGCTTTGTTATAAATCTTGCTATGGTTCTTCACAACGACTTCACCGCCGCGGCTGGCAAATTCGGAATCGAGGCGGCCTAACAGTCCCAGTCGTTTCTGATAGCGCGGATCGGGCACGGTGGCAGCCACGTTGTTCGGGATATTTCCCGGATTGTTGATGTTAAACGGTTCGTAGTCCACACCCAGAAATCCCGCACCATTGGTGGAACCAACGGAAACGATTGAGGGAATATCCAGTTCACGGTTACCGATTTCCCGTGTAATGTTCGAACCCAGACTCGGATGTTTGACACTCCCTGAAGGGGCATAACCCGTATGCATTTGATAGCTGGCGCGTTGATGGTTGCCTTCCTTGTTCGTCATTGATCGAATCAATGCGATATCCGACATCACCTTCGCCGTGTTTTTCCAGTCTTCCGAAACTTCGATCCCGGAGACCGATGTTTGAATCGCGTCTTTGTCGCTGGCACTTGACGTTTTTGGTTTGGGATCAAATGTTTCAAACTGGCTCGGCCCCCCTGCCATCCAGAGCAGAATCATCGCGCGTCCCTGCTTACGGAGTTCTTCCGCCGAGACACTCATCAAGTCGTGAAAACTCAGCCCTCCTGCAGCCAAAGCACCCATCGAAACATTGCGAAGAAAACTGCGACGTGAAAAGCCACCGCGGTGTGTTTGAACATGCTGGTGATGAAAAAGACTCATAAGAAACTCCTCAGCCTGAGGGATGATATTGATTCAAAGGGACGCGACGTGAACTCAGTCTGAACGATGTATCAGTGTGTGTGGCGATCAGCGTTTGGTAATAAATTCGCTGGAATTGAGGAGGCTCCACATCAGATCCTCCAGCGCTTCCGTACGTTTGTTGGTTTCCTGAAAATAATCCAGGCAGACTTTCATCTCATTTTTACTTGGCTCTCGGGAGAGCGTCAGCAGATATAGTTCCTGAACAGCATCTTTGTTGTCCGGATAATCTCGGGCGATCTGCGCCAGTTTCGTATTGCGGTTTGTTCCCAGCATGCTATTGATGGCAGTCGAATTCATCATGAACAATGCCTGCGGAACATCTCCGGTAATTTCTTCCTGTGATGTCGACGGATCAAAAGTAAACAGGCTGCTGAACTGTCCGCGGCCCGTTCGGCTGGCGCGGAAACGTCGATCACCGCGGTCGGGATTGGCCTGCAGGTCATCCACGCCAAACACCTGTGTGATGGCTGTGAAAATTTGATCGCCTCGCAGACGGGTCGGAGACTGGGCGGCAAACGGTGTATTGAGTTGCCCCGCTGTTTTCTTCTGCATTTCTCTCTGATAGGCTCGTGTATTCGTAATCGTGCGGCAGAGCCATTTTAGATCGTACCCGCTGGCGGTGAAACCATCGGCTAACGCGTCGAGCACTTTAGGATAAACGGCACTCCGTTCAGGGCCGATATCATCAATGGGCATGTAGAATCCCTCACCCAGCATTTCGGACCAGAGACGGTTTACAATCGCTCGGGCAAACCAGGGATTGGATTTCGAAGTGAGAAACTTCGACAGGGTTTCCCGACGATCCAGATCGTCCAGACCTTTACCGGGAGATTTTTTATCGACAAACAGAACCGGGTGCACGACGGTGCCGGCGGATGTGGGGTTGTTCAAATCGGGCATGTGATATTCGGTCATGAACCGGCGGGCATTGTCGGGCACAGGAATGCTTTTCAGTTCTTCGGCGGTTAACGCTTTGTCCCCGTTTTTGTCGGCAGTCGAAAGAAGCCGTTCAAAGCCGCGCGCCATCCGTGTTCGTTGGACTTCACGTTCCGTCAGTTTGCCATCCCTGTTGCGGTCATATGCCCGAAACAGCATCGTCGGATCTTGCAGCATCTTCATGCGCTGTGCTATCTGGTTGCCTTGATTCATCGAGACCACTTCAAACGTCCGCGGCATCGCATCTCGCACTGGTCGTACCCGCACACGAGGAAAGAATGCCGCCAGTTCATGAAAACTGTTCCGCTTCCATTTGTCCGTTGGATGATCATGACAGTTGGCACACTGGATCTGAATTCCCAGGAAAATGCGCGAGGTTTCCGCAGCCAGCTCGGCTGGATCACCCTGATGCGCAAAGATCAACGCTGTGTTGCCGTTTTCACGCACATCACCGGAAGCGGTCAGCAGATCGGTTGTGATCTTGTCCCAGCTTGTATTCTTGTTGAGTTGCGACGTCATCCATTCTTCGAATTGACCTTCATTCAAACGAGAACGCGCATCTGTGGCGCGCAGATAGATGACATCCCGCCAGTAACGCGCCCAGTTGACGCCGTACTCTTCTGATTTGAGTAATTCATTAATCACGGCTTGCCGTTTGTTGGGGTTGGAATCCAGACCAAACAGGATCACCTCCGAAGAGGTCGGCATTCTGCCCGCCAGATCGAACGTCACGCGGCGGAGAAAGTCTTCATCGTTGGCCAGCGGTGCCGGCTCGATATTTGATTTCTTCAGCTCTGATTCAATCAGTTGATCCATTTTTTCAGCCAGCGTGGTTTCGTCGACTCTCTGCCGTTTCGACGATTGGGGGGAACTCTTTGTTGCTGCGAAAGTGGAAGACTGGCATAATGGGACCGACACTGTAAATAGAAAAAGACAAACTATTTGTGTCGTTCGTTTCACGGAAAAACTCATCATGACATTTCACCTGATTTGAATAGGATAAATGGGCTACCGGCATAATGCCGGAGTCAGACAGATGCGAAAGCGTGTCTGATGTTGATTTAACCCGTTCTAGATCTGAATGTGTCGCTAAAATGGTGATTTTCACGAAATAAAACAATCAGAACCTGAAAACCAGACTGGTAGAACAATGGATCAGAGCGCTTGGGTCATCGTTGTTATCTTGTCAGGGGTGGCCATCGTGATTGGTGGCGTCCTGTTTTTTCGACTGCATGCCTTCCTGGCTTTGCTGGCAGGGGCCATTTGTGTAGGCATTTTGACGCCCGTGCAACAGATTGAAGAAACGGCACTCCGAAAAAATAAGCTCAAAATCATCGAGGTCAGCAAAGACAATCGCCAGATCGTCGTCGAAGTGAATAAAGCGGGCACGATTCAGCCGGGTATGATGCTGATGATACTGGGCTCGAATCAGCCAAAGTTTCCCTTGATTCCCATCGCCGAGACGGAAGTCCAGCGCGTCACAGCGAAGTTTACCGAAGGCAGTAAAAAAATCATCATCGCCGAGCTGAGTGTCCGCGATGACAGTGCCAGCCGTCAGATCGGCTTAGATGACTTTGCAATTACGCCCTCCAATTATCAGGCCGCCATCATGGAAGGCAAGAAATCGGTCGGCGAACGCGTCGCAGCCGGCTTCGGTTCCACCTGCACTAAAATCGGCATTCTGATTGCACTCGCCGCCATCATCGGCATGTGCCTCCTGGAAAGTGGTGCGGCCGAACGCATTGTCCGCTCGTCTGTCAATTTTGTCGGCGAGAAACTGGCACCGCTGGCGTTTATGGCCAGCGGATTTTTATTAGCCATTCCCGTCTTCTTCGATACGGTGTTTTATCTGTTGATTCCACTGGGCAAAGCCATGCGCTTCCGCACCGGCAAAAACTATCTGTTGTATGTGCTGGCGATTGTGACCGGAGGTACGATGGCCCATTCGCTGGTGCCACCGACACCCGGCCCACTGTTTGTCGCAGAGCAACTGGGCGTCGATATCGCTACCATGATGATCGGCGGTATGATCGTCGGCAGTATCGCGGCAATGTTCGGCTTGGGATATGCCGTCATGATCAACAAACGCTGCGTCCTTCCGTTCCGTGATTCCGCTGATGTGACCAAAGAAGACCTGACCAAGCTGGCCTCCAGCCGTCTGGAAGACTTACCCGGACTCTGTTTATCACTCATGCCGATTCTTCTGCCCGTGTTGTTAATCGCCGGCTCCACGATGCTGAAATTTGAATCGATCAAAAATATCTGTTCGCCCGAAGTGCAATCGTTGATCAAGACACTGGGAAACAAAAACCTGGCGCTCGGAATTGCCACGGTGATTGCACTGGGAACGCTGATCCGCCAGAAGAAAGCCTCCATGGCAGAACTTTCGACATCCATCCAGGCAGCTCTTTCAACAGGGGGCGTGATTATTTTGATCACTGCAGCCGGCGGTGCCTTTGGTGGTGTGTTACAACAGACGGGCGTCAGCTTTCTGATTGAATCACTGCCCGATGTCTCCCCGCTGATGCTGGTCACACTGGCGTTTCTGATTACCACCGCCATCCGCAGTGCACAGGGCTCATCGACCGTCGCCATGATCACCACGGTCGGAATTCTAGGCGGCATCGCCGAATCCACTACGCTCGGCTTTCATCCGGTTTATCTGGCACTCGCCATCGGCTGCGGTTCGAAACCAATTTCCTGGATGAACGACAGCGGC
>TARA_R110002095_G_scaffold1297_3_pt1 | contig 30279 bp, 18 predicted proteins | sample TARA_R110002095 | Tara Oceans TARA_R110002095 (sample SAMEA4397255) | marine metagenome | biome: Polar Biome; feature: [SRF] surface water layer (ENVO:00010504); material: water (ENVO:00002006), including particulate matter (ENVO:01000060) such as... | depth 5 m | reverse complement strand
TTATTTTGCTCCCTTATAATGAAGGATTGCTCTGAAAGCTACCCAACGCATTCGTGTATCAGTATCCTCGGAGAAAGTTTACTGTTCAGAAGAATGATATTTTTCATTCACTTCCCTGATAACCCCCTTTTTACTCGAAATTTTCGTTTTAATGTATTATTACTTAATCTATGTCTGAAACTGACGAAGAACAACCTGATCAACTGCTACAGGGCTCCCCTGCACTTCAAAGCGAACGCGTGGTGTTTACGGGGACGCTTGCCTCAATGACACACCAGAAGGCGTGGGAGTTCGTCGAGCAGCACGGCGGTCAAGCCGCACAGCATGTGAGTCGACAAACGACGCTGCTGGTTGTCGGTGAAGAAGGCTGGCCGCTGGAAGCAGACGGTTCGCCTTCCGTGAATTTGAGCCAGGCCGAGGAGTTGATCAACGAAGGGACGCCGATTCAGATCATTAAGGAATCGGACTGGCTGGCGTTGATTGAACTGCGCGATCCGGGCGTGAATGTGGATCAGCTTTATACGCCGGCGATGTTAACGCAGATGCTGGAAGTACCTGTGACTACGATTCGTCGCTGGGAACGGCAGGGATTGATTAAGCCGGTACGAAAGATTTTCCGACTGCCCTACTTTTCGTTTCAGGAAGTGGCGAGCGTGCGGCGGCTGTCGCAGCTATTGGAATCGGGTGTGCATCCGCGGGATTTGGAAAACAGCCTGCAGCATTTGGGAAAATTCTTTAACGAGATCGACGCCCCGCTCTCTCAATTGACATTACTCTCTCAGGATGCGCAGTTGCTGTTGAAAGATGAGCATGGCCTGATCGATCTCCGGCGCGGGCAGCGGGTATTTGATTTCGGTACGGAAGAGACTGTGGTGCCTGAACTGGCGGACGAGGAATCGTTCGAAGGGACGATTGAGTTCACGGAGCATCTGAAAACGGAAGAACCAGCGGAGCGGAGTTCGGACGAATGGTTTCAGGAAGGCTGTCAGTTTCTGGATGCAGGCGATGCACAGTCGGCGATCGAAGCATTTCGGCTGGCTCTACTGGGGCAGCCTGATATGCCCGAGGCGCATTTGCATCTGGCGGAGGCGCTGTATCTGAAAGGGAATACGGAAGGCGCGCTCGAACGTTATTATACGGCGGTGGAATGGGATCACGATTACATCGAAGCCTGGACTCAGCTGGGCTGCCTGCATAACGAGCTGGGCGACCCGAAAGCGGCGCTGCATGCATTTGAGATCGCGCTGCAGGTTCACCCCGATTATCCGGACGCGCATCTGCATATCGCCGAGGTGCTGCATCAGTTGAATCGAGTTGAGGAAGCGATTCCTCACTGGAAGGTTTACCTCGAATTCGACGAAATGGGGCCTTGGGCCGATCTGGCGCGGCAACGTCTGGAAGAGTTGGAAGACGACCAGGTAGAACAGTTTTCATAATCACGGTTGTTATCTGCTGAACAGTTGAGATTCCCCTTTTTCCGGCTGCGCCGATCCCTATGATTGGGGGCGGTTCTTTTTCAATCTGGCTTGCTTCCCTGCTAAAATCGGAGTATCTTATTATTTTGGCACCAAAATAAAACTACTGCAGATGGGAAACCGACTCTGATGAAAATTGAACGCATCGAAACGCTGGTGTGTCATGCCCGGATGAGAAACTGGGTGTTTGTGAAAGTGGTCACCGATCAACCCGGCCTGATTGGCTGGGGCGAAGCCACGCTGGAGTGGCATACGCGAGGGATTGTGGGGACGATTGAAGATTTGTCTCCTCTGTTGATCGGCGAAGATCCCCGGCGCGTCGAGCATCTGTGGCAGACGATGTGGCGGCAGCATTTCTGGCATGGAAGTGGTGTGACGCGGTCAACGGCGATTGCAGGTATCGATCTGGCGTTGTGGGATATTCTGGGGAAAATTCACGGCGTGCCCTGCCATCAGTTGTGGGGTGGTCCGGTGCGGGATTACATTCGCCTGTATTGTCATCTGGGTGGTGGCAATATGGAGTCGTTCTACCAGACATCAACAGACAACGCGGCGCAGTTCGCAGAGTTGGCACAGAAAGCGGTGGCGGACGGGTTCACGGCATTCAAGTCGATGGCGGTGCCACCGACGATGCCAATTGAAGGTTTGAAACCGATCCAGGCAGCTGAAGATTGTGTGGCGGCGATGCGAGAAGCGGTCGGAGACGATATTGATATCATGGTGGATTGTCACGCCCGCCCTTCACCGGCGATGGGGATGCAGTTTGCGAAAGCACTCGATCCTTATGGTCTGTATTTCTTTGAAGAGCCTTGCTGGCCGGAATCGATGGAGAGTCTGGCACGGATCAATGCGGCGGTGACGACGCCGATTGCAACGGGCGAACGGCTGACCCATCTGGCGGCGTTTCGCGATCTGTTTGCATTACGGGGCTGTGAGATTTGTCAGCTCGATCTGACGCACTGCGGTGGTTTCACGGAGGCACGGCGGATTGCGGCTCTGGCAGACGCGCATCGGATTTCACTCGCGCCACATAACCCACAAGGGCCGGTAAGCACGGCGGCTTCGCTGGAATTCGGATTTTCACAGCCGAGCTACATTATCTGTGAGTCGGTGCATTCGGATGTTCCCTGGAGAGAGGATGTCGTGGAAGAAGGTTTTGTGATTGATCCCAAAACAAGGACGGTCACGCCAAACCAGAGGCCGGGGTTGGGAATTTCGATCAATGAAGAGGAAGTCAAAAAACATCCGTTTGAGCAGGAGACAGTGCAGCGGGTGTACTATCGAGATGGTGCGGTGGGAGACTGGTAAGCCGGTTTTGCTGGGTGCTTTGGACAGGGACTGAGATTCACGATTATTTGAAACGGAATTAGTTATGAGTGAGCGCGCAATCGAGGTGGGAACAGAGTTGGCGTTTCAGGGGCAGATCGGAGTGGCGACGGTCGATATTACGCCGCCCGTGGGGATTTATGCTCGTAACTGGGGCGCGGCGAAACATGACGTGGCCGATTCGATTCATCGTCGGCTGACTTTGAATGCGCTGGTGCTGTATGCCGCCGGTGCAGAGCAGCCTTTGATTTTTCTGGATGCCGACCTGGGCTGGTGGCGATCGTTGATTACGTTCAACCGGTTTCAGTCTCGATTACTGGAAGAGTTGGAGATTAACGAGTCGGCTTTGATTTTCGGGTTGAGTCATACCCATGCTTCTCCCCCTTTGACGGACCCTGATCCGGATTTACCGGCCAGTGAATCGCTGGCGGAGTATCTGGAGACCGTTTATCAGGCTTCTGTTAATGCAGTGCGTGCCGCGATCAACAATGTGTCGGGGGCGGTTCTGGAATGGAACACGGGACACTGTCAGTTAGCATCGATGCGAGATTTGCCTGATCCCGCTCCCCGGACAGAACGAATTCTGTGTGGCTGGAATCCGAGTGAGCCAGCGGATGATACGCTGGTGGTAGGTCGTATCAGTGATGCTGAAGGAAAATTGAAGGCGGTGATCGTGAATTACGCTTGCCATCCGACGACGCTGGCCTGGGAGAACACCGCGATCTCACCTGATTTTCCGGGAGCGATGCGGGATACGATTCAGGAAACACTGAGGGTCCCTGCTCTGTTTATGCAAGGGGCTTCGGGGGAACTGTCACCGCGGTATCAGTATGTGGGTGACACCGACGTTGCGGATCGGCATGGGCGTCAACTGGCTTATGCGACGCTCGCGACGCTGGAAGATATGGAACCGGCGGCGACGTGTCTGGAGTATCAGGGCGTGATGGAATCGGGGGCGCCACTGGCGGTGTGGAAGCATGCTGCTATCACGCCGAGTTCACTGCTCAAAGCGCTCGAAGTGAAAGTAGAACTGCCAATAAAGGATTGGCCTTCTGCGGAGGAATTGGAGCAATTACGGCAGGAGTGTCCGGATCGGGCATTGGAAGAACGTTTGCGTCGGCGGCGGAATATTCGTCGGGGAATTGGCGATGGATCAACGCTGGACTTGCCGGTCTGGGTCTGGCGCATGGGAGATACAATTCTGGTCGGCAGCCCCACCGAAGCGTATTCGATTCTGCAGCGCGAACTCAGAGAACGATTTCCAGAGCGGACGATTGTTTGTCTGAATCTGATCAATGGGACGACTGGGTATCTGGCGCCGGCGGAATTATATGACCTGGATTTGTACCAGGTGTGGCAGACGCCGTTCGAACGGGGCGGTCTGGAAATTTTGATTGAAGGGATGGCGGATGCGATTCAACGGATCATTGCCGACTAATCAGATTTTTGCAGAGAGTAACAGGAATCATTGGGAAACAGAGATCATAAACAGAGCAGGAAGGCGAAGAGCATGACGGGACTGATTCGGGGTGTGTTGCCGGTATTGCATACGCCTTTGCTGGCAGATGAAACGATTGATCGGGAATCACTGGCGCGGGAGATCGACTGGTGTTATGAGCTGGGCGCGGATGGTATCTGCGGGGCGATGGTTTCGGAAGTGCTGCGTCTGACGTATGAAGAACGGCTCGAATTGACGCGGTTGATGTCTGAGATTTCTGATGGTCGCGGGGCTGTGATCGCCAGTGTGGGAGCGGAGAGCACGCGCCAGGCTTTGGTGTTTGCCCGTCATGCCGAACAGGTAGGCTGCGATGCGGTAATGGCGATTCCGCCGGTGACGACGGCGCTGCCGGAGCCGGCTTTATGGGATTATTTTTCCGCGCTGGCCGAACAGTGTTCCCTGCCTTTGATAGTACAGGATGCGTCTTCTTACGTCGGGAATGCGATCTCGATTGATTTTTACCGCAGATTGCTGGAGCAGTACGGAGCGGAGAAAATTCGGTTCAAACCAGAGGCGTCGCCGATTGGGCCGAACCTGTCGGCGCTGCGCGATGCGACGGAAGGTCGGGCGTTGATTTATGATGGTTCGGGGGGGATTCTGCTGGTGGACGCCTATCGGCGGGGAATCAGCGGGACGATGCCGGGCGTTGATTTACTGGATGGAATTATTGCCTTGTGGAAAGCGCTGCGGGCCGGCGATGAAGCGGCGATCTACCAGATTTATTTTCCGATCTGTGCGATTGTGGCGCTCCAGTTACAGGCGGGGTTGGATGGATTTCTGGCGATTGAGAAGTATCTGATGGTCAAACGCGGGATCTTTCAATCAGAGCAACGTTGTACGCCGCACGCGTGGTCGCTCGATGAGGAAACGAAAGCGGAAGTGGATCGGCTGTTCGATTTGCTGATGCAGGCATTGTAGTAGAAGCAGGGATCTCGCTTCAGGGAGACATTGTTGTGGTTGAATCGGAAAACCGATCAGAGAGCGAACAGGCAGCGCCAACGCATGCCCGGTTCATGGTGATCACCCTGCTGTGTCTGGTGGCGGCCGTGGCGTACATCAGCCGCAATGCCATTTCGGTTCCCGCGAAGCTGATTCAGGAAGAGCTCGACATCAGCCTGACTCAGATGGGCTGGGTGATGAGCGCGTTCTTCTGGAGCTATGCCCTGTCGCAGATTCCCAGCGGCTGGATCGGACACGTCTGGGGGACGCGGCGCTCTCTGACCGCTTTTGCCATCCTGTGGTCGATCGCAACTGCCTTGACCGGATTGGTGAACGGGTTCTGGATGCTGATTGTTGTGCGTCTGATTTTTGGTATTTCGCAGGCCGGAATTTTCCCTTGTTGTGCGAGTACGATTTCCAAGTGGCTGCCCAAATCGCGGCGGGGTCTGGCCAGTGGTTTGTTGGGAAGTTTCATGTCGATCGGGAGTGCCTTGGGTGCGCTCAGCATTGGTTTACTGTTGCAAGGCATCCATTTCGGTGGTGTCGAGATTCCAGGAATGAGCTGGCGGACGATAATGTATCTCTGTGCGGTGCCGAGTTTTGTGTGGGCGATCTGGTTTTATTACTGGTTTCGGGATCGTCCTGAAAATCATCATGGCGTGAATGCCGCAGAACTGAAAATTATTTGTAATGGTGAAGTAGACCAACCGGTTGCTCAGGCGACGGTTCAGGGACGGGACGCGCATGGCGAGCCGACACCCTGGGGGAAAATTTTGACCAGTTTTTCGATGTGGATGATTTGTGCTCAGCAGTTCTTCCGGGCGGCCGGTACGATTTTTTACATGACGTGGTTTCCCGTTTATCTGCAGAAAGCACGGGGCATCACCATCGCCTCTTCGGGGATCTGGACCAGTTTTCCTCTGATGTCGTTTGTGGTGGGGAATTTTCTGGGAGGAGTCGTCGTTGACTGGGTTCTACAGCGAACCGGAAGCCGCCGCTGGAGCCGTCAGGGAGTCGCGATTGTGGCCATGTTGGGTTGCGGTCTGTGTACGCTGTGTGCTTATTTTGTGGAAGAGATGAATCTGGCGATGACGTTGATTACCATCAGCATGTTTTTTGCCGGCCTGGGGGGCGCATGCGGATATACGGTGACCATCGACAAGGGAGGCCAGCATGTCGCACCGATTTTCGGGATGATGAATATGGCGGGCAATCTGGGGGCGGCGCTGTTGCCTGTGATTGTCGGTGCGATGTTCGATGCGGGTATCTATGACGCTGTGTTGATTCTGATGACGGGGATTTATGTGACCGCGGCGTTATGCTGGATGTTATTGAATCCGAACGGGACGGTCTTTGATGAAGCGAGCGTTTCGGTGAAGGCGTAAAAAAACTCTGACTGGTGAGTGCCGATCAGAGTTTGCTGATTTTTCATGCGTGTGGTTGCTGGGAACCTATGACTGCAGACTCCAGTAGATCACATAAGCGCCGACTATGATGGTATAGCAGAATGTGATGACAAGCATCTTGGTGAGAAAGCGACCGGCACTGGCGTCTTCGGAGGCCATGGTTTCAATCTCTGCTTCTGTGTACGGCAGCGGCTGTGCTGTCGCTGCATCATCGGAGGCGGGAGTGGGATCGTTCATTTGTTTCTCTTAATTCAAGGTGCTGAAAGCAGGGACGCGATTATTTTTCCAGGAGTTCGAGTAATAGGTTACTCGAAGGATAAGGATGTCCGCAATGTTGAACAAAGGCTTCGCCGTATGCTGCGCCGATTTCTTTTCCGCGGGCTGCAGACCAGCGTTCGGTTCCATCGAGGTATTCGTCGAGTCCATGCTGCTTTCTGAGCCAGGCACGCTGACTTTCGTGGCAGGCGAGCATCTTAATTTTGAGGTCGAATGTTTCGGAAATATCGAGGATGAACTGCGGTTTGATCGGGTTCCCGAAATAGTCACAGCCTTCAATCGGATCGACATAATACAGATGCGGGATTTTTTCCGTCGGTGGTGCGGGCTGAAACTGATGTGTGGTGTAATTGGGTGCGGAGGCACCGAAGCAGGCATCTCTCACCAGTCGGCTGGTCATTTCGTGATCGCTCATGTAATCGACCGGGGGGGCGGTGATCACGATATCCGGGCGTGCTTTGCGAACGGCTTCGGTGACCCGCTGGCGAGACTCGTTGTCGACGATGATGGCCAGGTCCCGAAATTCGAGGCACATGTAGTCGGCGCCGAGCATATCGGCTGCTTTCTGGGCTTCGGCGCGGCGAACATTGGCGATTTCCACAGGGCCCATTTCGGCGCTACCACAGTCGCCGGCGGTCATTGTGGCGATGGTGATGTGACAGCCCTGATTTTTCAGGCGGGCCAAAGTACCCGCGCATTGGATTTCGATATCATCGGGATGAGCGTGAATCGCCAGAATTCGCAGAGATTCTGCCTGATTTACCATGAAAATTTCTCTCTCTGTACATTTAGGTCTAACAATTGGTAGTGAGCTTTGTGTGAGACTAGTTATAATAAACATTCATAAAAAAAACACGCGCACCGAGTGTACTGTTCGTGTGGTTACTTAAAATGACTGGCTCAACCCGGTGGAATTGGGAGTAGCGTAATCCGATTCCGCAGCGGGATTATGCCCGTTTTATTCTTGCTTAACAGGTAAACGACGTCTGATGGCCATTGATATTTCCCGTTCTGTTCATGTCACTCCGAAGTCCAAATTTGTGAGACATACGAAAGTCCCGACGGTGATTTTCGAAACGTCTTCTGAATCAGCGAAATATGTCGCCTCGGTCGTCGCCGATTTGATTCGTTCCAAAAATAAAGCCGGCGTACCCACGATTCTGGGGCTGCCGACCGGATCGACGCCTTTAGGGGTGTATCGGGAATTAATTCGCCTGCATAACGACGAGCAGCTCGATTTTTCGAACGTGATCACGTTCAATCTGGATGAATACTGGCCGATGGATCCAGAGTCGATTCACAGCTATCACAAGTTTATGCATGAGAATTTTTTCGATCATGTGAATGTCAAGCCGGAGAATATTCATATTCCCCGCGGTGATATTGCTGCGGAAGATGTTGATAGCTTCTGTGAGGAATATGAGCGAAGCATCGAGAAAATTGGGGGCCTGGATTTACAATTGCTGGGGATTGGCCGCTCTGGGCATATCGGTTTCAATGAACCGGGGAGTGCTCGCAATAGTCTGACGCGACTGGTGAACCTGGACCCTGTGACCCGCCGCGATGCCGCCAGTGGATTCTTCGGCGAAGATAATGTGCCTCATCATGCGATTACGATGGGGGTTGGCAGCATTCTGGCAGCGAAGAAAATTATCATCATGGCGTTGGGCGAACATAAAGCGTCTGTGGTGAAACGCGCTGCTGAAGATGAAGTGACTGATGAGGTATCCGCGAGCTTTCTGCAGACCCATACGAACTCTCTGTTCGCCGTTGATCGTGCGGCGGCGGCTGAGTTGACTGCTGTCAAAACTCCCTGGATTGTGGGAAATATTGAATGGACGCCTCAACTGGAGAAAAAAGCGGTGATCTGGCTTACCAAAGAGGTCGGCAAACCTCTGCTGAAGCTGGAAACAGAGGATTTTCTGCAGAATCATCTACATCAACTGATACATAAGCACGGGTCGGTCGGACAGATTCGACAGGGCGTCTTTGATGAGCTACTGGAAGGAATCTGTACGAAACCGGCGGGAATAGATCCGAAGCGAGTGATCGTTTTCAGCCCTCATCCGGATGATGACGTGATTTCGATGGGAGGCACGCTGATTACTCTTGCTGATCAGGGGCACGATGTTTATATCGCTTATATGACCAGCGGAAATATCGCCGTGTTTGATCATGATGCGTTACGGCATATTGACTTTGTGCTGGAGTTCCATAAGCTGTTCCATCCTGAAGATCAAGCGACGCTGCAACATTTGCAGAAGCTGAGAGAAGATATCGACAGTAAAAATGCCGGAGATCTGGACACACCCGAGATGCTGGGAATCAAAGGGTTGATCCGCAAGACGGAAGCGACCGCCGGTGCGGAAGTCGCCGGGGTTCCGGAAGAGTGTTTACGGTTCCTGAATCTGCCTTTCTATCAGACGGGGCAGGTTTCGAAAAAGCCGATCGGCGAAGAGGATGTTGCTATCGTCGCCGATTTATTACGTGAGATCAATCCGGATCAGATTTATGTGGCCGGTGATCTTTCTGACCCGCATGGAACTCACCGGGTGTGTGCCGAGGCGGTGATTAACGCCGTCGATGTGGTTGCCGAGGAAGGGATCGCTCCTGAATTCTGGATGTACCGCGGTGCCTGGGAAGAGTATGAACCGCACGAGATTGAACGTGCGATTCCGCTGAGTCCCGAAGTCGTTTTGAGAAAGCGGGAAGCGATTTTTAAGCATGAGTCACAGAAGGACAGTGCTTTTTATCCTGGCAGTGACAAGCGGGAGTTCTGGGTTCGAGCAGAAGATCGAACTCGGAATACAGCAACGGTTTACAATCAGCTTGGGTTGCCGGAATACTTCGCGATTGAAGCCTTCAAGCACTATCATGGCGAGTTGTGAGTTCATCAGGGTGCTGCTGGTGTGGAATTCGATCGAGAAAAGATTTCTGAAATCGGGGGCCAGATTGTAATTTTTGCCAGCTTCGTCTTGCCTTGAATGTGCTATTTGTCGTAAAACTCGTGCCATCAAGTGTTTTAGCCCGAATTCAGATTTGCAGGAATGCCTGCTGAAGCATTTGACCTGAGTCTGCTTGAAGTGTGCCTTCTGGTCTCTTTGAGTAAGCTTGATCGATAATTTTGCTGAGGGAATGGCAGGATTCGTTTTCAAAGATTTCGCTACCTCGGTTCTTCAGATATTACTGACTCTCAAAGGAAGGAGAGGTATAGGCCATGAGGCATCGACACCATCTCATCGCGGTTGCAGCGTGCTTGTTATTAGTGACTCAGTTTGGTTGTGGGGGCGGAGATAGCCCATCACAAACCGCGGGCAATCCCATTGATGGCAAGTTGGAGGGAGCGCCTGCCGACTCACAAAACACACAACAGCCTTCTGCTGAAATTAAGCAGGTCTCCTCAACGGGGCCGGCATTGAAGTCGAATGCGAATGTCATTCAGACAGCCAGTCTGTCGCGTGACAAGCTCGACATGGATGATCTCGATAACGATTCTTCTTCACTGGCAAATGAAGAGGTTAAAATTGAGGCATTGAAAGAAGGTTCCGCAGAGTGGAATGTGCGTGAGATCACACGTTTGAAAGTGCAGGCCTTGCCCAAAACGGAAATCGTTGATGAATTAAGAACAGCACGTGCAGCGCGGAATAAGAAAATCATTCTACTGGCGATGGAAGCAGTCAAGCAGACGCATGCAAACAAGGAAAAGCACCGGCTGTTTTCGGTTTGTGTTCGTCATCTGTTAGACGCGCATCTGCAGCTTGCATTAGAGGGAGACCAGGACAGTATTGATGCTTTGTATGATCATTCTGAGTCTTTGTTTAAACGCGATCCGAATTCTCCTTCTGCAGCGGATGCTGGTTTTTCCGTTGCTAAGTTTGCGAATACGAGTGCACAGCGATTTGCACAGCAGGAACCCCGTTGGATTGAAGAATTTGTCAAGCAGTCTCGTCTGTTTGCATCACGATTTCCGAAGGAAACCATTCGTGCTCCTCAATTACTGAGGGCTGCTGCGGAAACCTGTCAGTTATATGGTATGAATCAGCGGGCACTGGACTGCTGCCTGGATCTGGAAGCCCGATTTCCTAAAAGCAGCGAAACGGCAAAAGTGTCCGGTTTAACGCGTCGGCTACGGTTAAAAGGTCAACCACTGCATCTGGCGGGAGAAACGATCGAAGGCGGATTTGTTTCGATTGATGATTACAAAGGGAGCGTGGTGCTGGTCGTGTTCTGGGCGACAACTGCTAAGCCTTTTATTGAGCAACTGCCTCAGATTCAGACACTGTCCCAAAAATATCGCAAGTATGGTTTTGAAATTGTGGGTGTGAACCTGGATGAAGAAGAGCCTGCCATTGATGCGTTTCAAGAAAAGACATCGCTTGACTGGCGACAGATCTTCTATTCATCACGGGATAAGCGGGGATGGAATAATCCTGCCGCCGTTTATTATGGGGTGCGAAGTGTTCCCATGCTGATGCTGGTCGATCATACGGGTGTGACAGAAGTGGTTACATCCAACGCCGGCGAATTGGAAGAACCTTTGCGGGCATTGCTGCGAAAGAAGACCACAGCGACGAATGCGAAATAGCTGATTCCAGATTGAGATTGCGTTTTATGACTCCGAAGATTGGTTATTCCTTCTTCGGAGTTTTTTTATTGATGCCGTCACTTTGGTTGAATGAATCATCAATCAGGGAAGAGGCGTAGCAGGCTGGAATTTCTGGAGCCGTTCACCAACGACTTTGTTATCAGGCATTAAGGTTCCCATGACAGATGCCAGAGCAGTGTTTAGCTTGGGATCTTTGGCGTCCTGATATGCCTGTCGGATTTCAGCGACCTGCATGGAATCGACTAATAGTCCGAATTTCTGGATATGAAATGCCAGCTGTAGCGCGGCGATTTCTTTGACGTCCGTTTCCATGGTTTTGTTTTTGACGACTTTGACCAGATCCGATTGTGCTGAGCGGGTTGGGATTCCTCCCAGAATGATCAGCGCGTCGGATGCCAATGCCCGTTCGGGTATCAGTTGTAGTAATGGTTTTTCTGTCGGGGTCAGGTCGTAAATGTTGGTGCGTTGACTGGAAGCGATATGCGCCAACCAGTACAAAGCTGCGGTGCGATATTCAGAACGCAGTTCCCCTGAGAGCTCGGGAGTTTTTAAACTGCTGAGAAATGGCTTGATCTGAGTGCCGATGTCATCGGAGTCACTCGATTCAATAATGTAGCTGACCAATGGGTAGTGCCGGGTTGAGTATTCGATTTTATTCTTCAGTCGAAGTGGCCCGTAAATAACGATTGGAATATTTGCCGTCCGGGAATCAGCTCGCAGGTTGGCGATGGTTTGGGAAAGTCCCCAGCGTGAAATGTTGTATTCCAGTGCGATGAATTCGACATCCATCCGTTCGGTAGCCGATTTGAAGCCTGCTTTGCCTGTCTGGTAGGGTTGCGTTTCATATCCCAGTTCATGAAAGACCCCCGCCATCGATTGTCCACGAGGGACATTGGAATCGACCACAATTGCCGATTGCGAGCCTTCGCCGTGAAGGGCCCGGGTCAGAATGGCAATGACGCGTGTGGCACCGGGGAATGGTTTTGCAGGATCCAGTTGCATGATCGCGGTTGCTGCGGCGAACTGAACCCGGCGATCCGGGTAATTCAAAGCAGCGATCATGGAAGAATGCTTATCGAGTCGTTCGAAGAGTAAAGTGCGCGAGCCAATTTGTCCGAGGGCTTTGAGTGCAGCCAGAGCGCTGGGAGTGTGTCCCTGTTTCATGGCCAATGCCAGTACCCGGCTGACGGCGGATGGTCCTGAAAGTAAAGCCAGGTTAAATGTCGTGCCTGGACCTTCCGGCAGAGGATGGTTCCAGCCGACATGATAGGATTCGAGTGCCAGTGCCATTGCTAAATAGAGTGTCTGGACATCTTGTTTGTCCGGCGACATTTCAAATGCTTCTTTCGACAGTCGCAGACCTTTGATCAGATTGATTTCCTGAGCGGGTAATTCTTTTTCCACAACGGTCTGTTGAGCTGCATCCCAGGCCCAGATTTTTTGTTTGTCAGATTCAGCATCGTATGTTTTGTAAAAGCGGAGTGCTGCGTTCTTCAAGACCATTTGTGCTTCGTGTCGATTGAGCTCGAACAGGTTTCGCGGATCCTTCTTCAGAATTTTCGCCAGAGCCTGCCGGGCAGCTAACTGCACGCTTTGCGGCTGGCTTTGAGAAAAGGCCGGGTTCCAGAGGTACAGCGTTGCAGCGGGATCACCAATGTCTCCCAGAACTTCTGCGGCTACCCTACGGATATTTTCGCTGGGAGCACGGAGCGCGGCGATTAAGGGCTGGACGACTGGATCGCCTAGCTGAGAGAGTGCGAAAGCCAACTCGTCGTTCGCGCTGGGGTCTTCGCTTTTGCTCAATCGTTTCAGGATCGAGGGAGCGACGATCGCTCCTGCTGATTTCAATTCGATGATGGCAATTGTGCGTTTTGTCGCATTGCCTGAGAGATCATTGATTAAGCCATCAATGCGGACAGGATCCGTGGCGTAAGTACGAAACGCAGCTTCCATTTTTTTCAGTAGCGTGACAGAGTCGGGTTGGAGTGTCTTGTTATTTGCCAATGCGAGAAACGCGGCTGGACCGTATTTGTCCCGCAGTTTTAACACGAGTTCATCATCGATGTCGGCTTTGATGAGTTGCTCAAGATAAGGCTTGGCAGATACTGCCTGGCCGAGGTCGGTGAGCTGGAGAATGGCCTGCATCAGTTGTTCCGGGGTTTCCGGCTTCGAGAGTAGCAGGTCATCGGCGGACAGGTTGCCTAAAGAAGTCGATTCTTGAGTCTTCGGCGGCGTATTTTCTTGTGCCCAGGCGCAAATTGGCATGCTCATGGCAATGTAAAATACCAGAGCAAAACCTGCCCGGATCCGGTAGTTTAAAGACATTCAGTCGACTCCGTGTCGTCTTGGTTGTCGGCTAATTCATTTAGGACTATCTGGTAACATACCCGACTCAGCTCAGGTCTGCCTGGCAGATAGAAGATCTCTCAATGAAGTTGATAGAAACAGTTATAATATACTATTCTTATCACCTTGCCCAAAACAACATAATTCAATTGTTCGTTTCAAGTCTTTTCAGAAATAAGATCTAATCTGTCCGAATGGACATATTCTCCACGGTAGTTTCTGTATCAATTAACATCGTTTCTAACGGCGATAACGGTTCAATCGAAGGAAGCGGATGTCTGTATCTTTCCTGCTCTCAACACATTACGGCTCGCAAGAACCCGATAACTGTTATAACCCGAACGTGGTCGACTGGCCTTCTGAACATGGTTTTAGACAGATCTTTGCCTGAGACGCTGAGTTAGGATTGTTCTAAGGCAATTAGCTCTTCGTAGGTTTCCCGGCGGCGAATGACTTGATAATCGCTGCCATCGACGAGAATTTCGGCACTGCGAGGGCGGGCATTGTAATTACTGCTCATCACAGAGCCGTAAGCGCCGGCGCTAAACATGCAGAGATAGTCGCCTCGTTCCATCGGGGGCAAATAGCGGTCTTTCGCGAAATAGTCACAGGATTCACAGACCGGACCAACTACATCGGCGGGCTCGCAGCCTTCGATTTCTGTTTCACAATCGAAGGGCATGGGCACAGCTGGCTTGACGGGCCAGACGCGATGGTAAGAATCGTACATGGCAGGGCGAACCAGATCTGTCATGCCACCATCCTGAATGTAGAACAGCTTCCCCCCTTCCCGTTTGGAAAAGACGATCTGGCTGATGAGGACACCTGAATTTCCTGCGATGAAACGGCCGGGCTCTAGCGCCAGGCGACAGCCGATTTCTTTGATCGTGGGGACGATCACATCAGCATAAGTCTGTGCGGAAGGGCCTTCGTCTGTTTTATAGCTGATTCCGAAGCCTCCGCCGAGATTGAGCCAGTTGGTGTTGTGCCCTTTTTCTCTCAGTTGCGTGATGACTTCAGCCCCCTTCTTGACCGCTTTGGCATAAGGGTCAGTGGACAGAATCGGAGAACCCAGGTGCATATGAATTCCGGTAAGTTCCAGCCGATCGTCTTTCAGGACTTTGTCGGCCAGTTCGGTGGCGCGCTCGATGTCCATGCCGAACTTGTTTCCCTTTTTTCCGGTCGTCGTTTTGTGATGTGTTTTGGCGTCGATATCAGGATTCAGACGCAGAGCGACACGGCCCACACAGCCGACTTCTTCGGCGATGGTAGCAATCGCGTCGAGTTCGGCTTCGCTTTCCACGTCGAACATTAAAATGTCTGCTTTTAAGGCCTGGCGGATTTCGTCATCGGTCTTTCCGACACCGGCGAAGACGACACGTGATGTATCGGCGCCTGCCTGCTGAACGCGATAGAGTTCTCCCCCGGAGACAACATCAAAACTGCTGCCAGCATCGTTCATAGTCTTGAGAATGCTCAGATTTCCGTTGGCTTTGACGGAATAACAGATCACCGGATCGACTTCGGCAAACGCATCCTGAATTTCTTTCAGGCGGCTTAGAAAGGCTGATTTTGAGTAAATCCAAAGCGGAGTGCCAAATTCTTCTGCCAACTGGGAGACAGGAACATCTTCGCAGAACAGTTCGCCATTTTGGTAATGAAACGTATTCATTGGGGAGCCTTTACGGTATTAACTTGCAATAATTTGCGCTGATCAAAGGGGAGAAGCCGAACAACGAACGCTCCTGATCGGTTTGAAGCAGGAGCGTCCCGATGCTTTAAGTGCAGGCTTTATGTTTCGCCAGCAGTTCTGCGATTTGGACCGCATTTGTGGCGGCGCCTTTGCGGAGGTTATCGCTGACGCACCAGAAGCTGAGTCCATTCGGATGGGAAATATCACGGCGGATACGACCAATGTAGACTTCGTCGCTGCCATCTGAACTTGAGGGAAGCGGATAAGACAGGTTTTTCAGGTCATCGACGACCGTGATTCCCGGGAAGTTTTCAAATAACTCACGGGCTTCTTCGGGCGAGATGGGGCGTTCTGTCTCGACGGTAATCGTTTCACTGTGACAGTTCGCGACTGGAATTCGCACGCAGGTTGGATTGATCTGAATGGTTTCGTCTCCCAGAATTTTCCGGGTTTCGTAGACCATTTTCATTTCTTCGCTGGTGTAGCCGTCTTCTTTTTCGCTGCCGATTTGTGGGATGGCGTTGAAAGCGATTGGGTGTGGAAAGACCTGGTAATCATGCTCTTTTCCGTCCAGGTAGGCCCGGGAACCTTCTAATAGATCGCTGGTGCCAGCGACCCCTGCTCCGCTGGTGGCCTGATAAGTGCTGACTATCACACGTTTCACAGGAGACGCATCGTGCAGAGGCTTGAGGGCCATGACCATCTGAGTGGTTGAACAGTTCGGGCTGGCAATGATGCCTTTTGCTTCGAGAGCCGCTTCCGGATTGATTTCGGGAATGACGAGTGCCACTTCCGGGTTCATTCGCCAGTAGCCGGATTCATCGATGACGATTGCCCCTGCTGCGACGGCTGAAGGCAGGAATTCTTCGGCGACATCGTCGGGAGTGGAGGCGATGACGAGCTCGACCCCTGCGAAAGAGTCTTTGGTCAATTCTTCAAGGGTGTACGTTTTTCCCTGAAACTCCAGTGTTTTACCAGCGGATCGGGCTGAGGCCAGAAAACGAAATTGTTTTGCCTGGAAGTTTCGCTCTTCCAGTAGTTTCCGCATGATGTGCCCGACGGCACCCGTGGCACCAAGAATGGCGACAGTATCAAACACTTTAAAATCTCCAGAGAACTAAAAGGATAAAAGTCTTTTAACAGATTAACTTTAAGTCAATTACGACAGGAAATCTTACGATAACTTTCATTTAAGAACCAGACGTTATAACATGATCGCGTCTGGTACGACAGCCATTCGACGTATGGGGTTCAAGGCGCGTGGTTCTGAAAACCATTGTCGAAAGTGTCTCAGCTGATCGAATCTCTGATTATATGGTTTGAAGTTGAATTCGTCCAATCTGTCGGTAAAAGCGCGGAGGACAGGTTGCTTACTGAAGAACCTTTAGCCTGGAATCGGGCCGAGGGATCTCCGATTAAAGTCAAATCATCCAGCTTTTTAGTATCAAAATGCAAAATTCGGGAAGCGATGCTACTAGGGGCAAAACAGTGCTGATATACTCCACAGCAGATAGAATGGATCATTCTTATAAAGTGGAATCCCCTGATTTTTATAGAAGTTGAAAAGCGAACAGGTAAAAGAAACGATGAAAGTTTTAGTGATTGGTCAGGGGGGGCGCGAGCATGCTCTGGTCTGGAAACTGGCCCAGTCGGATAGTGTCAGCAAGGTTTTTTGTGCACCCGGCAATGCAGGTACTCAGTCAGAAGCCACCAATGTTGACATCAGTGTCTCCGATATTCCGAAGATGGTGGCATTTGCGAAAGAAGAGTCGATTCGGCTGGCTGTGATTGGTCCCGAAGTTCCTCTCGTAGCAGGCATGGCCGATACAATGCGTGCAGCAGGGATTGCCGTGTTTGGCCCTTCCAAAGTGGCAGCAGAACTGGAAGGCAGTAAATCGTTTGCGAAAAAGATGATGTGGAAAGCCAATGTGCCGACCGCCAAGTCAGAAACGTTTTCCAACTTTGAAGCAGCAGAAGCCTATCTGGAAGAGCGTGAAGAACAGCCTCTGGTGATCAAAGCCGACGGTTTGGCGGCGGGAAAAGGGGTTTTGATCTGCGATACGAAACAGGAAGCCCTTGATGGCATCATGTCTTTGATGAAAATCAGAGAGTTCGGTGATGCCGGTAGAACAGTGATTATTGAAGAGAAACTGATTGGTCAGGAAGTCAGTATTCTGGCGATCGTCAGTGGCTCCACAATTCTTCCCCTGGAAACCTCTCAGGATCATAAAGCAGCTTTTGATGGAGACAAGGGACCCAATACCGGTGGTATGGGGGCTTACAGCCCTGCTCCGCTGGTCACTGAACCACTGATGGATGAGATCATTGAAAAGATCCTGGTTCCGATGGTCAACGTGATGAAGATCGAAGACCGTCCGTTTAACGGAGTGCTGTATGCCGGTTTGATGATTACCAATCAGGGACCGAAAGTACTGGAATTCAATGTTCGATTCGGTGATCCCGAAGCGCAGCCTGTTTTAATGCGACTCAAGACGGACTTAGGACAGTTGCTATTGGCAGCCGCTGAAGAACGCCTGGATGGAATTGAACCTTTGGAGTGGGATGAACGCCCTGCCGTCTGTGTGGTGATGGCATCGGAAGGTTATCCGGGTGACTATGAAAAAGGCAGAGTGATTCGTGGTTTCGATGAAGCCGCGGAATTGGCTGATACCAAAGTGTTTCACGCGGGAACCACCACGCGGGACGGTCAGGTCGTTACCGATGGCGGTCGGGTGCTGGGAGTGACTGCGATTGGTGATACGATTAGCGATGCAAAACTCAAAGCCTATCAGGCGGTAAAATGCATTCGTTGGGATGGTGCCTGGTGTCGAAAAGATATTTCGGACAAAGCTCGTTGAGTCCTGTTTTTACTTCATATTTGAATCAACGCCATCGTAAATAGAGCCATGCCTACAGAGATTCGAACCTGCTTACTGCCGTTATTGTCAGAACCTGAAGACTATTCAGGCAGCGTCGCTGTCATTCTGGATATCTTACGTGCTTCTTCCACAATCAGCTATGCCTTACATTCAGGGGCGACCGCTGTGATTCCCTGTGAGGAAATTGAGGAAGCACAGCAGGTGGCTGAGAAACTCAAACAAGTGCATGGGGACCAGGTGCTGCTGGGCGGAGAGCGGATGGGGTACAAGATCGAGGGATTTGATCTGGATAACTCCCCCGCCTGTTACCCGTCAGAAACGGTATCAGGTAAGCAGATTGTCTTTACCACCAGTAATGGAACGCGGGCTCTGAAGCATGCCTTGCAGGCGCGGCGGATTTTAATCGGTTCGTTTATGTGTCTGGACGCGGTTGTGAACGAACTCAAAAAATCGGATGGCGTGATCTATCTGGTGTGTGCGGGAACAGATGGAAGTGTGACGGGAGAAGATTGTTTGTGTGCCGGTGCGATTGCAGCGGAATTGCAGGATCAGATCGATCAGGAGATGGTGCTGGACGATTCGACCCGGATTGTCGTCGACCATTATCGATCTCAGATTCAGAACGAAGAGGGAGTATTGCTGGCGATTCGGGCCAGTCTAGGCGGGCGGAATCTGATTCGACGTGGCTTTGAAGACGATATTCGATTATGTTCCGAGCGTGGCCTGATATCCATGGTTCCTGAATATGATCACCAATCGGGGACAATCACGTTTGCGTCAGGTGTTTGAAACGGATTCTGTTCCATCCCTCCTCCAAAAAATAAAATCAAATTCTGTTTTTAGAGTGTCTTTGAAAGACAAGATTGAAAGACCAGTTCAATGAAAAAAGAGATGGAGAAAATTGTTGCGTTGTGTAAACGGCGTGGGTTCGTTTTTCAGTCTTCAGAAATCTATGGAGGGCTTCAAGGGTTCTGGGATTATGGTCCATTAGGGGTCGAGCTGAAACGCAATGTCCGGGAAGCCTGGTGGTCTGATATGATCACGACGCACAATGAACAGGTGACGCTGGAAGGCGCTCCGAAGCCCTTTTCCATGACAGGTGTTGAAACGACGATCATCATGCATCCCAGAGTCTGGAAAAGTTCCGGGCACTTTGATCTGTTCCATGATTTTATGGTCGATTCCAAAGAATCAAAAGCCCGCTTTCGCGTGGACCATGTTTCTGTCGCAGTCGCGTACGCTTCGGACAGCACTCCGGTTGCCTGTGAGACGTACATGGCGGATATCGGAGAAGAAGGCCTTTCCAAAACCAAACGCAAACGTCTGGAAAAGGCGGTGGCAGAATACGAGAAAACGCAAGAACTTACTCCCAGCGAAACGCCCGAAATTCGTATCAGTAATCTAATGGATTACGGCAAAATGCTCGTGGCGGCTGAGATTCCTGCAATTGGAAAGCTCGAACCCCGTTGTCCTGAAACAGGAGGAGAGCTGACAGAGCCGCGAGAATTCAACCTGATGTTCAAGACGATCATCGGTGCTTTGTCGGGCGAAGAAGGGACGGCGTTTCTGCGTCCGGAAACCGCGCAAGGGATGTTTGTGAACTTCAAGAACGTCGTTGACAGCGGGCGTGTGAAATTTCCGTTTGGGATTGCCCAGATCGGAAAAAGTTTCCGTAATGAAATTACGCCACGCAATTACATTTTCCGTTCGCGAGAATTCGAGCAAATGGAGATGGAATTTTTCTGTCATCCCGATGAATCGTTTGAATGGTACCAGTATTGGCGTGATCGTCGGTATGCCTGGTATATCAAGCATGGAATTGATCCAGGAAATCTGATTCTGCGCGATCATACACCGGAAGAACTGGCTCACTATTCTGTGGGAACAGCCGACGTAGAGTATGCGTTTCCCTTTATGGAAGAAAATGAGTACGGGGAGCTTGAAGGGATTTCGCATCGCGGCGATTTCGATTTGCGTTCGCATATGGAAGGCAAGCTGATTCGCGAAGGCGATCAGCTTGTGGTTGAAAAGGACGAACACGGGCAGCCGAAGTACAAAGGGAGCGGGAAAGATCTGACTTACTTTGATGATCAGACACGCGAACGATTTGTGCCGCACGTGATTGAGCCGGCTGCAGGAGCCGACCGGGCGACATTGGCGTTTCTCTGTGAAGCGTATTATGAAGACGAGCAGCCTGATGAAAAAGGGAACATGAAGACGCGGACCGTGATGCGTTTTCATCCCAAGCTGGCGCCTGTGAAAGCAGCCGTCTTCCCGTTGATCAAAAAAGCAGGGATGCCGGAAGTGGCTTCCTCGATTTACGGAAAACTACGTGCAGCAGGTATTCAGGCCGTGTATGATCAACAAGGGGCCATCGGTCGCCGTTATCGTCGTCAGGACGAGATTGGGACTCCTTTCTGCTTGACAGTGGATGGGGAGACCGAACAGGATAACTGTGTCACGTTGCGTGATCGAGATACGCTGGAACAAATACGAATTCCTGTCGACGATGTCGTTGCCGAGATTCAAAAACGTATTCATGGATAAGTAAATTGATTCGCCCGTTGATCTGGCTGATCAATCGAATGAAGGGGAGCCGCTCATGGCCAAAGATAAAATGGACCGTCGCGTTTTCGGGAAATATCTGGCAGGCAGTACGGCTGCGTTTGTGGCCGGTGCGAATGCCGCGTCTGGGAAAGAGCCCGTCGTCGATGGCATCACGCGGCCTTCCAATACCATGATTCTGGATGGGGGCGGTCAGTCGGTCTGGAACTCGACAGCGCAACACGTGCGAACCAGCGGCTGGGTTTCGCCGGATGGCAAAATATTTCATGAAGCGGCGCGGAATATTCCGATTGTTGAAGAAGATGAAGTCATCGTCTGTGGTGGTGGCCCTGCGGGATTCGCGGCAGCATTGGCTTCCGCTCGAAGTGGTGCTAAGACCAGACTGCTGGAAGTGAATGGTTGCGTGGGAGGCGTCTGGACGGCAGGTGCGTTGACACTCATCATTGACGCACAGAATAAACCGGGCATCATGCGTGAAGTTCTGCAAAAGCTGGATGAGCGCGGTGCCAGCAATACGCTGTCGAATGGTTCTGTCGCGTATGATACAGAGAAAACCAAGCTGCTGCTGGAAGATCTGCTGTTGGAAGCGGGAGTCAAAATTCAGCTACATACGCGGGTTGTCGGCGCGGTGACGGATATTAACAACCGCTTGTCGGTGATCGTGACTGAATCGAAATCGGGACGACAGGCCTGGCGTGCGAAATCTTTTATTGACTGTTCCGGAGATGGAGATCTGGCGGCACAGGCAGGCTGTGGTTATGAATTCGGTCAGCCGGGGACTGGGTTGACTCAGCCGATGAGTCTGATGGTCTTGCTCACAGGTGTTACGACTGATGGGATTGCTCCGTTCATCCGCGGTGATGCAGAGCCTCGTAAACTAGGGAACCCGAAAAAGAATCTATTAGCCGAATTTCAACGTGCGGGCGTAGATCCTTCTTACGGCGGCCCTACTCTCTTCCGCGTTCGCGACGGGCTGTATGCCATGATGGCCAATCATGAGTATGGTACACTCGCGATTGATGCAGCACATGTGACCGATGCAACGTTGCAGGCACGACGTGAAGTTCACAAACTGGTTAACAGTTTGAAAACACTAGGCGATCCGTGGACGAATCTGGAAATCGTCGCGACCGCAGAGCAGATCGGGACACGGGAAGGACGCCGGATTTTGGGGCGTTATCATGTGACTGGTGAAGATTTAAAGAATGGTACCCGTTTTGAGGACGCGATTTGCCATGTCCGGTTTGGGATCGACGTGCATTCGACCAATCCTGGTAAGACGAAGGCGATTGAGAAGAAGCCGTTCAAATCGAAGCCTTATGACATTCCTCTGCGGGCCTTAATTGCCCGGGATGTGACGGGACTGATGATGGCCGGTCGTTGTATCAGTGGTGATTTCATCGCGCATAGCAGTTATCGGGTGACCGGAAATGCGGTGGCGATGGGAGAGGCGGCTGGCGTGGCGTCAGCGGTTGCTGCATCTACCGGAAAATTGCCTCACGAGGTCCCCTTCTCTGAGGTCTCTAAACAGCTGGAGCAGATTCGATCTGCGAAGACACAGCAGGTAAAGAGTTAGCGAGACTGAGCCAGACAACTGCCTACTGCATTCTAAAAGAGCGGCTGAAGGGAATCGAACCCTCGTCTCCAGCTTGGGAAGCTGGGGTAATACCATTATACGACAGCCGCTGAATGCTGTTATAGACAGGCTAAGCCTCTGGCGGGTTCAGGTCAAGTAACTTGACTACTGACTTAGAGTGGTGTCTCAAAGATTGTCTCCAGCGATTTCGCACGATCGCTAAAATCGATTTCGACAGCACTATTGTTTCCCTGGAAAAGGATCTTATTGAATCGGGGATCGATATGCATTTGCAGGATTGTGTCTTTCATGATGTTGTCTTTGAAGCCGATCGTGTTTCCCGTTTTGGCGTCGAGAACCTCAATCAGGAAGGAGTAACTTCTGATTTTTGATTCGGTGCGGATTTTACTCATAAAAATCAGGAAGGGAAGTTGATACTGTGATGTATTGACCCAGGATCGTTTCGGCAGGTTACGATTCCAGAGAACTTTTCCCGACTGTTTATCAATGCCGATTAAATCATTGTCGACATGAACGACATTTAAGAAAGAGTCACTGACATAAAAGTCATTTTTGATGGCCCGTCGGCGAGGCGCTGAATAGGAAAAGTTAAAGTAGTAACCATTCTGATCAGAAAATCCGATGAACTTATTCAGGTTTTTGAGCAAATGATCGGGAATCGTCGATTCGATAAGGGTTTCTCCCGTTTCCACATTCAAGACGCGCAGTCCATTGGGGGGCAGCAGGATTGCCAGTTCTGTAGGAGAAATTTGAGTTGACAAGCCGGTGTTTGTGACGGGTTCATCCAGCAGGAACCGGTCAGTGAGCGGATCCCACAACCGGACGCGTTTTTCAGTCGTTGATGTTGTCTCGTAGAACAATTTTCGTCCAAATACATGCCGGGCTCGACTGTTTAAATCCAGTTCGCCTTTCCGAATCAATTCACCGGTAATGGAACTGTAGACACTATAGTTCGTGCGATTGATGTTGAAGGCGACGACCGCTTTCTGATCGCCGATCAGTCCCTTGCTCGAATCACTCAGGTAACCCGATTTGGACGGGATGTTCTTGCGTTCCCAGAGCACTTTACCGTTCGCCGGATTTAAGCCGAATAATCGATTGTCCCACTGAAAGATACAGACGCGAGGTCCCGATGGTCCCACATAAAACAGGGATTGCAAGCTATTTAAATCGTCGAAATCTGCGGTCCAGAGTGGTTTGGAAATTTCATCCTGTAGCTCCAGAAGTGAAACGCCGTGAATTTTGCGACTGCTGCCAAGCGGGATGAAATGCCCGACGCGTGTGTTCTGTGAATGGTAGGGATAGGAGATGCGGTCTGAGACTTTGATCTTCCCGATATTTTTTCCCGCGTGTTTGTTGATTACGTTGAGGATGTCCCCTTTTTTGAGCAGAAGTTGAGAGATCTCAGGTGGCGGGAGAAATTTGCGTTCATAACTTTTGTAAGGCGTTCTGGTTTCAGGAGCCGGCATACCTGAATATTTTTGCTTGATGCTGACATGGGAGACCTTACGGTTGAGAGGTTGCATTGTTTGAAAGATTGCGAAGGCTTCCGAACCCCGATTGAATTGTTTGACATATTCAGCGCCTGTCATTCCGGAATCGAGAGTGACATTTGCGAATTGTTCATCGAGTTCTCTCAGTAAAGCAGCTGCTTCGTGAGGCAGACCGGCAGACTGCCATAATTCCAGCAGCTGACGTGTTGCCGTCGCGGCGATTTGGGGATCCGGATCTGAACGATTTTCCAGCAGCAGGAATTCGGCCTTCTGGTTCTGCCCCTGTTGAATCAGTTTTTCTGCCAGAACGCTGCGGACAGTGATGGCCTGAGACCAGCTGCCATAGGTTTCCATGAACGATTCCAAAGCAGCGACAGATCCTTCTTTGAGTGCCGCCTGCTGTTCACCGGAAATAATCGCGTCGACTGTTTCACGTTCTTCTCTGTTTGCTTTCGTGGTGACTTTTTCCATCAGACCGGAGATGAGACTTTTGACTGTCACCAGATGATTTGTATCGCCGGCCATCGCCAGAGGTTGATTAACTTCGATCTTTTGAAATTCTTCTGCCACTTCCATCAGTCCCTGATAATCTTGCTGTTGCAGTAGATATTTAGATTTTCGGGATAAGAATCGGCCTCGTTCCAGCGGGGTGGTCGCAAGTGTTTCGAGTTTGGCAAGTAAGTCAAATTCATTCTGATCGGTATGGTTCTCATCGGTATGATTCAGTTCTGCATACAGCAGTTCGCGTAACAGGGATTCAGAACGCTTTTGAATGGGGGCCGCTGAGTTCGCCGACAGCAGTGCTTCCAGTTTCTGTTGTGCACTGTTCAAGTTGCCGAGTGACAGGTCCAACTCTGCTTTTAATAATTGATCGCTCTGAAATTGTGCAGAATCGGTGGATTGGTTTTTCGTTTGGGCCAGGCTGGCACGCATCGCTTCTGCCTGGGCAAAGGAATCGATCTGCCAGAGTCCCAGCGAGATAATACGTCCCTGATGTGCGATGAGATTTCCGGGGGACCAGTTATGTTGACCGTATCGTTCTGTTAGTTTCGGATCGCGGGCAGCAGCGGTTTGATATGCATAATTGGCTCCCTGTCGCAGTTTCTGTTTGAATTCCCGGTTCAGGATCTCTGAAATTTGTGTCGTTTTATTAAGCGTGAAGCCAGCTTCTTTTCCTGAAGGGATGTGAATACTGAGCACGCTTCCCGACTTCATCGGCAGCAGATAGTTTTCTTGTGATAAGAATCCTTTTCCTGAAACTGGTCCCGACTGCAGATGCCAGAGTTCTCGACCATCTTTAATGTGTCGGCCCCGACAGAAATCTGAGCCTATCACCAGGACCGTCTCGTCTACGACCGCCGCGATGTACTCACCATCTTCCCGAGTAACTTCGTTCCACAGTGCAGCGCCGGTATTTAAGTCGATGCAATGAATGTAAGGTGACCCGCTGGGCAGGTAAAAGATACGATTCTGATCAATCACAGGTGTGCTGGTCAGTCCGGGGTGGCCGAATGAAACTGGTCTGAAATAGCGTTTTTGTGAAATCCTGCGGTATTGATCTCCTTCGCCATAGTAATAGTTCCAGAGCAAATCTCCATTTGTGGCGTCAACGGCGACCAGCGTATCAATCTGAGTCGGACAGACAATGATTCCCTGGCTGCTGGCGAGTGGGCATTGCTGATACGCTCGGTTACGATCGGTTTTAATCGGCTGATTGACATACGCGATGCCTTGTTTCCAGTGAATTGTTCCATCTTGCGGCTTGAGGCACAGCAGAGAAATCTGACTGTTATGTTCGGCAATGGCGTAGACATAACTGCCAATCGGCAGCGGCGCTCCCAGGAAATAGTAGCCTTCCAGACTCCAGGCTGGCTTTACTTTGAGCGAAGCATTTTCGGGTGAAACAGAAGCTGGTTGCGCAGTCGTATTCTGGTCTAAAGTAGCTGGGCTCTGTTTCAGTGGCAGAGCGATCAGTCGATTTCCTCTTTTTGAAACGAGCGGGAAATAAGTATTGGAACGGCGAAGTCCCAGGTTCAATTGAGTTGAGGGGACAGCATCCGGCAGATAATCAATGGCAAAAACAAACTGTCCATTACTTGAGAGCGAGCCATAGATGGAGCTGTAATTGTAGAATTTCTCCAGTGGTAAATTTTGTGAGTAGGAAGTGTGTGTTGATGTGCGATTTTCCAGGAGATTAATCAAGTTACTGAGGCTGCCTTCACTTTGAAAGATCCAGGATGTCTTGCCGGATTCCAGTTCAACGGCTCGGATTCCCTCAAAGTCACGGTAAATCACGAGGTCTCCCATAGCGATGGGCATATTAGCAATCGCCGTTGAGAGGTTGTCTCGATTGCGTTTCCCTTCCCAGTCGATCAGGGTTTTCAGTGGACTCGCTTGTTTTGTGCGACCGATGGGATGGCTCCAGCGGGAATTGAGATAGGGTAAACTGGCATGGATTGACTGATTTCGCTGTGCGTTTCCCTGCGAGACAGGCCACTCTGATTTCTGCAGAGAGGTGGCGTTCCTTAAAGGAAGATCCAAAGCCTGCATGGCAAGTGTCAGACTGCTTTTTGTTCCGCGAAAAGAAACAACGGTTTCCCCACGGGCTTCCAGAATTCTTGATCGTTTTTCGTACTGCCCGGATTGCTGATAGGCGACGGCTGCCTTGAGAAAATGAACGGGTTGCATCCGTGACTGATGGATGCGACTGTTTAACATGAGATCCCAGTAGCGAGCAGCGAATTCGAAATTGCCCTGCTCCATGTGATGGGCGGCGAGGTAATTCAACGCTTCAAAACCAGCCTGCAGTGGGAAAAACTGCAGTGCCAGCAGCTCGTACGTACGGAGGTCATTATTTTGTCGGGCTTGTTCCAGAAGCCAGTTGGCCTGGGGACCGGATATCCGTTCATAGTCGGCAAGCGTTCGTGGGGATGCTGTCGAAAACAGTTTGCGCGTCTGTTGTCTGAAGTTTAAGGGGCGCTCGAGGTCCTCAGGCCAGAAGAAATAGTCTTCCTGATGATCCAGGAGTTTTTCTAATTGCAAGGCGCCTTCAGTAAATTCGTGATTGTGGAATTTTTCCTGTGCTCGTTCAAACTGATTTCGCAGACTTCGATTTCGATAGATGCGGTGAAGCAGTGCTTCGCGGTCTTCTGAAATATCCTCGTCTGGTTCACTCTGGTCAGGAACTTCTTTGTCTGCTGGCGGATCCAGAAATGCGATCAGTTGATTTTTGGCGGGCTCATCTTGAGACAGTAGAAAGGCACACGGATAGATTAATAAAATACCCACACAAAAGAGAATTCTGATATAAACATTACTCAGGTAATATCGTACTGAGAATGGAGGAAACAATCGATTCATCCTTTGGATTCTCCTCAGATCAGAAACAGATGCCAGTCGTCAAGCGCGTCTGTGAATTGAGACGTCTTTGATTATAGCATAATCGGTCATTTAACAGACAGATTACTTTAAAACGGGAATGAGCAGAAGATAGAAAGAGTGTGACAGGGAATCACTTAGGGGCTACAATGTTGATTGATATTCCTCAGCACATAAATTGAGAATGGACAAAAGCGGCTCGGTCGATTATATTTGCGATTAAGTATATGCCGTTTAATTAATAAGTTGATAGATGTACATTTTAAAAGGGCTACCCCCTAATGGCACGGATCAGTTCCTTCAGAATCAATGACAAGTTTCAGAATCGGCTTTGTTTTTGTTGGGGGCTGTCGATTGTTTTGGGGGTCTCTGCTCTCGGATTCGCCGAAAATAACAACAAGGTACCTGTCCAGAAAAATTCAGAGCCCGTTGTTGATTTCACGCAGCAGATTCAGCCTGTGTTAGCAAAGCATTGCTATTCATGTCACGGTCCTGATGTACAGGAAGGGGGCTTGCGACTGGATCAGAGCGAGCAGGCCTTTAAACTGTTGGAATCTGAGGCAACGGCGATTGTTCCCCGGCATCCTGAAACCAGTGAGCTGATCGCGCGGATCACAACGAAAGACGAAGATCTACAGATGCCACCCGAGGGAGAGCGACTTTCCCGGGAACAAATTGACCTGCTCAAAAACTGGATTCAGCAGGGGGCAGAATGGAAAAAGCACTGGGGATTCCAACCACCTCAGAAGACCACACCACCTCAGACAAAAAACAGCAACTGGGTCAAAACCCCGATCGATGCCTTTATTCTGGCCAAACTGGAACAGAAAGGGCTCTCCCCTGCTCCGCCGGTCGATCGCGTATCGCTGATTCGTCGGGCCTGTTTTGATCTGACCGGACTGCCTCCGACTCCGGAAGAAGTAGACCAGTTTGTCAATGATCCAGCCCCTGATGCCTATGCGAAACTGCTTGATCGTCTGTTAGCGTCCCCCCGTTATGGGGAACGCTGGGCACGTCACTGGCTGGACCTGGTCCGTTATGCCGATACAAACAGTTTTGAACGGGACGGCGTGAAGCCTAACGCCTGGCGTTTTCGGGATTATGTCATCCGTTCTTTCAATGAAGATAAGCCCTACAGCCAGTTTATCAAAGAACAGCTGGCGGGAGATGAACTGGATCAGGTGACCAATGAAACGATCATTGCCACCGGATATTATCGTCTGGGCACCTGGGATGATGAACCCGCTGATCCATTATTGGGTTACTATAACGAGCTGGATGATATTGTCTCCACGACGAGCCAGGTCTTTTTAGGGCTCACATTGAATTGTGCCCGTTGCCATGAACATAAAATTGATCCGATTCCCCATGAAGATTATTACAGCTTTCTGGCATTTTTTCATGGGATGAATTCTTATGGAACTCGTTCCGATCAGCTCTCTTTTAATCAGACCGATATCACTGGTTCTGAGATTTCCGCCAAATATGCGAAATACGATGCACAAAAAAATGAACTGAAACAGAAAATGCGTCAGATTGAAGAAACTGGCATCAAAAAAATGCCGGGTGTAGATCAGAGACGATCTGAAACAGGAGAACGAGGGAAGTTACTCAAAGAAAAACTGCAGCAGTATCTCGAGCCGGAGCAATTTACATCTTATCAGGGGTTACGAGATGAGTTGAAGCAACTGGAAGAACAGAGGAAAACGCTACCGCCGCGAAAAATGGCACTGAGTGTCAGGCGGAGTCTGAAAGAGCCGCGTGAAACGTTTGTGTTATTGCGGGGTAATCCCAATTCTCCCGGTGAAAAAGTGGAGCCCCGATTTCCGGAAATATTTGGTAAGTCTGAACTGCAGATTCCTGAGCCGCGCAAAGATCAACCCACATCAGGCAGGCGACGTGCTCTGGCAGAATGGATTGCCAGCGGCGACAACATGATGACCTCGCGTGTGATTGTGAACCGGGTCTGGCAGCATCATTTTGGCCGCGGTATTGTTCAATCTCCGAATAACTTCGGTCAGTTAGGCGTGCCTCCAACCCATCCGGAATTACTCGACTGGCTGGCGTTAGAGTTTGTAAAGGGAGGCCAGAAATTCAAGGCACTTCACAAGCTGATCATGATGTCGAACGCGTATCAGATGTCCTCACAGCATTCCGATCAGGCAGCCTCGATTGATCCGGCGAACGATCTGTTCTGGCGTTTTAATATGCGACGGTTGAGTGCGGAAGAAGTACGTGATTCAATCCTGGCGGTAAATGGTCGCTTGAATCTTAATATGTACGGCCCCGGGTTTTACCCTCAGATTTCAAAAGAAGTTCTCCAGGGGCAATCCAGTCCGGGGAGTGGCTGGTTGAATTCCTCGGAGGAAGAACGAGCGAGACGCAGTATTTATATTTTCGTGAAGCGTTCGTTGATTATTCCTCTGCTCTCCAACTTTGACTTTGCTGATACCGACAGTACTTGTGCTGTGCGATTTGCGACAACACAGCCTGCGCAAGCATTAGGCATGGTGAATGGCGCTTTTGTGAATCGGCAGGCAGAATTGTTTGCTGATCGGGTTGTTGAAGAGGCGGGGGCATCGCATTCAGAGTTTGTTGCGCGGGCCATTCGGTTGGCCTATGGACGTGAACCACAGGCTGAAGAGGTGACCGACGGAGTTCGATTGATTGATAGTTTGATCAAAAAACATTCGCTTAACGAAAAACAGGCATTGAACTACTTCTGCTTAACGATTTTGAACCGAAATGAATTTGTTTATCTGGATTAACGATTTTGAAACGAATGCGTCCTGAATATTCGGC
>TARA_R110002095_G_scaffold213282_2_pt1 | contig 30917 bp, 27 predicted proteins | sample TARA_R110002095 | Tara Oceans TARA_R110002095 (sample SAMEA4397255) | marine metagenome | biome: Polar Biome; feature: [SRF] surface water layer (ENVO:00010504); material: water (ENVO:00002006), including particulate matter (ENVO:01000060) such as... | depth 5 m | reverse complement strand
GCGCTGACGCGCGTCTGCGGAAAATTTTACTTCTTTAGCAGCCATTTTTGAAACCCCTTAGGTTAAGCAGCTTTCTTTTTGCTGGCGGACTTCTCGATCACACCGAGAATGTCGGATTCTTTCATGATCAACAGGTCTTGCCCGTCGACCTTTACTTCGGTGCCCGACCACTTGCCGAACAGCACGAAATCACCGGCCTTAACGTCGAGCGGCGATACTTTACCGTCTTCGTTTTTGTGCCCAGCACCAACGGCGATGATCTCACCTTCCATCGGTTTTTCTTGGGCGGTGTCAGGGATGATGATCCCCCCGGCCGTCTTTTCCTCCTGCTCGACGCGCCGAACAAGCACGCGGTCATGCAAAGGTCTAAATTTCATCTTGTTCCTCCTAAAAAGCGAACATTGCGAGTTAAAACGAAGTGTTGGCACTCATGATCCATGAGTGCCAACACGTATTTAATCCAAAATGTAACGGCGTCAAGGCTTACTGCAGAAAAGAGATGAGCAAACCATCATTTAAAAGCGTTCAATATAACACCTTTAAAGCCCTACGCTTTTTAGGCATCGGCTCTAATTTTTGCCAAAAACCCGTTCACGGCGGTCTTTAACGACTCTGATTGTGTCGATAAGTTTTCGGCAGCTGCCTTGATTTCGCCCGCGGCTTCACCCGTTGCTGCAGAAGCTTCCGTCACTTGAGAAATATTACTCGAGACTTCTCCCGTGCCTTCAGCCGCTTGCTCGACATTTCGAGCAATCTCGGAGGTTGCTGCACTTTGCTCTTCGACCGCACTGGCGATACCCGTCGCAATCTCGTGTGACCTGCCAATCGTTTCACCGATACCTTTGACCGCTGTGGCCGCACTTTCGGTAGAATTTTGGATCGTCCCAATCTGGCCGATAATCTGCTCTGTCGCCTTCGCTGTTTGATTGGCAAGATCTTTGACTTCTGCTGCAACCACGGCAAACCCTTTGCCGGCCTCGCCCGCACGTGCGGCTTCGATGGTCGCATTAAGGGCCAACAAGTTGGTTTGTGCCGCAATGTCCGTAATCAAATCAACGATTTCGCCAATGCGCTTTGCCGACTGGACAAGCCCTTCGATGGTCTCGCCACTGTTTTTTACCTCACCTACGGCGTCACTTGAAATACGCGACGATTCACTCACTTGTCGGCTGATTTCAGAAATCGATGCACTGAGTTCTTCAGCGGCAGCGGAAACTGTTTGCACATTCGTTGAGGCTTCTTCTGCCGCTGCGGCAACCGTCAACGAACGCTGGTTCGTAGATTCTGCATTTGCAGCCATCGTTTGCGCCGATGCCAGCAGTTGTTCCGCTGCGGTACCGACCGCTTGAACGACAGAACCAATCTGTGATTCGAAATCATCCGCCATTTTCGCAAGAATTTGACGACGCCCTTGCTCACTTGCAAGACGCGAACTTTCTTGCTCTTCGACACGCTTTTTCTCTGCTTCTTGCTCTGCTGCGAGCTGTTTTTTCTCTCGCTCTGCTTCGCGCAGTCTGTTTTCTTCTTGTTCGGCTTCAAGCTGTTTCGCCTTAATGGCATTTTCTCTGAAGACATCGACAGTCGCAGCCATATCACCCAATTCATCGGTGCGTTCTGTGGCGGGAATTTCGACATCCAGATTACCATCTGCAAGCTGACGCATTGCCCCCGTCATTTTGATAATCGGTGCTGCGGCAACGTTGCCGATGAAATAACCGGCAATAACAATTGTGACAGCAGCAACGCCGATCGCAACTTTCATGAAGGTGTAAATGCTATCCCAAACGGCGTATGCTTCATCAATAGGTGCACGAACCAGCGTCGACCACCCCAATCCTGGATAGTCATACATCCCTTTGCTTTTTGCGTAACCGACCGCTTGTTCAATTTCCTTTCGGGAATGGATAGCAATCATCGTCCCAGTGTTGCCTTCAATCGCCAATTTCGCAGCGGGCAACACGGCAGCAAGATCAAATTTACCAATAACGTCTTGGTTGCGCTTGTAACCTTCGATGCCCTTGTCCCCTGATGCGTGGGGATCATAATCAACGATAACCTTCCCATCTGGATCGAGGAGTGTAATTTCAGCACTTGGCACGCCGCTTTCAGCGAATTCCTGATAGGCAAGATCGACAATCACCTCAACAAGGTTGAAATCGGCGAAGTTAACCCATACGGCAACGACCTCTTTCTGTTGGTTATAGACCGGGGCAGAAAACGCCATAACATACCCGTCATCACCGGCACCATAAGCCTCTTTCACCAATTCTTCATGATACGGCTGCGTGACGGCCGTACCGGTCATGCCTGCCTTACCAACAAGAAAGTTCCCACCAGCCGCATTTTGAAACCATTTCTGATCGCGCATATTCTTGCGATATAAACCAGATGTATTCAGCCGTTCGCCGGTCAAATCTGATGAGTTAACAGCCAAAACGTCGCCGTCTAATCCGACCAACATCATTAATTTATAGATGCCGGCCCCGGATACATAGCCGTTCATCGCATTGATTAACGGATTATACGGCGACGGATTGTTCCAATTCGAAGGATCTTGTGCAGCCGCATTCAAACCGAACGCCTGCACATCACCATATCGTTCAAACAGATTGGCATCTATGGATTTATTAACTTTCACCGCCGCCTGCTCATAGCGCACCTTTAATGCATCTTTGAATTCACCCCCCTCATACGTGAGGATACCAAACATCGAAACGGCTGGGATCAATCCGAACACAACAAAAAGCAGAACTAGTTTCTTCGAGATATTGAGCTTCATTTTCTAAATTCCTCAATCGGACATAATTACTCGCGACGATGCGTCGGCTGATGTTAGCTACTGGCCCCGACTGGTAGAGACAAACAATCACAATGTGAAGAACATTTAGGTCGAGTATTGATCTAACTACAGGCGTTATGCGTTTCCTTCCATACAGCCTTAGCGGGCCTTTAATGCCTCCAATGATAACAACCCAAAAGCCCTAGCAGCACTCCTAACAAAATGCTGCTAATTCATTGTAAATAAATGTTTTTTTGTTGCATCAAAATATAAGCAGGGGCAAAATCAAGCTGTCGAAAACGATCAAAGGAGCCACCATGTCGAACCATAACAAGGGTCTTTGTGGAAATTCGTTTCGCGATCAATTGGCCGGCTACCGGCTAACCACGGCGCAAATTATCTATCACCTGCCCGACCATCCCAAACTGCTGCAAGAATTCATCTGGCAGCGCCTAGACTTGGCGCCGGATTTTCCGGAACTCAAAGGCTTTCTCAATTTCTGGGAACGGAAGATCGAGGGCAAGTTGCACTCGGTTAAAATCGCATCTGTGAAGGTAATTACACCGGGCGAATTGCGTAACGCGGCAGGCGTGTTCGCGCTGCACTAACCCAAAACACACAGGCCCGCCTCCGACCTGATCAGGTCAAGCGGCGGGCCGTGTCACGACACTCTATTTATTCAGTGTTTAAGCGGCGGTCGCTTCGGCTTGTACGCACTTTTGCACTTTGTCGAAGGCGCGGCTTTCAAGTTGTCGGATCCGCTCCCGGCTGATGCCGTAGTGCGTACCCAATTGTTCGAGGGTCAACGGCTCATCACTGAGCCGGCGCCGCACTAAGATGTCCCGCTCACGCTCAGACAATTCAGCCATCGCGCGTTTGAGCATACCGGAGCGCAACTGTAATTCCTCATGCTCGCCGACCAGCGCCTCAGGTCCTGGTCCTTCGTCGACCAAGGTCTCTTGGAACTCGATACCGTCTTCCATATGAGAAATCGGCGTATTCAGCGAGAAATCACGGGCGTGTAGGCGACGATTCATGTGCTGGACTTCTTGTACCGATGCGCCCAACGCCTCGGAAATTTGGCCAGCCTGCATGTCGTCGAGTTCACCACTGTCGATAATTTTCAGTTGGTTCTTCGTGCGGCGTAGCGAGAAGAACAGCTTCTTCTGCGACGATACCGTACCCATCTTGACCATCGACCAAGATTTCAAAACGTATTCCGTGATCGACGCCTTGATCCACCAGATCGCATAGGTCGACAAACGGAAGCCGCGATCCGGATCGAATTTTTTGACGGCTTTCATCAAGCCGATATTGCCTTCGGAAATCAAATCTGCGACCGGCAAGCCGTACCCCTTATAGCCCATCGCAATTTTCGCGACCAAGCGCAGATGCGAGGTCACCAAATCATGCGCGGCCTCAACGTCACCATGGTCTCGGAGACGAATTGCTAGGTCTTGTTCGACTTGTTTTTCCAGAATGGGAAAGCGCCAGACTTCGCGCAGATATCGCGACAGTCCGCCTTCATCGGTCGGTGTGGGAAGTGTCATGCTGCGTGCCATGTGTTTGATCCTCTTACCTGTTTAACATTGGCCTTTTCAAAGCACCGGAACCGTTACCGCGCGATTACCTCATTGAAAACGAGATCATCGTGCATACGCATTAAATCGCTTATGATTTGCGGAAAACGGTCGTCAGGTATTTCTTCAAGGGCCTCATCCTCCTGATTGAGCAACGTAGCCGTGTCTTTAACTCGTCTTTTGAGCCAGACCGAGAGCCCCTAATGGGCACCCTCGTATACCTTATTAATATACTCGGCTATTAACGTTTGTGTCAAGAAAGTGTGCACTGCAAACGCGACGAGAACCAATGAATTATTGGTAATAATTCATGCATTTAGAGAGGTTTAGAGGATTGAAATATCACAAAGCCGTGAGCACGGCTCATCAGCGGCGCGTCTTCGTCACTGTGACGCTTATTTTACGCCGGCGACCGAACCGCTGGTGTCTGGTCCAAAATTGATCTCGTAGTTGGGAATTTCCGGCAGGCTGCCGTCTGCGCCGTTGGCAATGTCAGCAGCCCGACGTTGGCGATACAAGCTCCTGATCGCTGCATAGTAATCGACCGAGGTTTTCTTGATCTGCGCCAACTCGTCGATAATGCCGGCATACTCATCAAGCGCCGCCACGCCGATCCGCGCAAAACGTGCTGTATCACGCTCGGTATTCACTAAATACATGCTCAGCGGGTCAAAGAACGGGTCGACCACGTACTTACCGATGGCGTCACGGGGGTTCGACGGACCGAGCAGCGGCAGCACCAGATAAAAGCCCTCCCCCAAACCGTAGGCACCCATAGTCTGACCAAAGTCTTCTTTATGTTTTTTAAGGCCGATGCCGTCAGCCAGATCCACAAAACCGCCAAAGCCGCCGATCGTATTAACGGCAAATCGTGCAATGGTTGTCATTGCACGATCAAACTCTAGCTGCAGAATATCGTTGGCCAACGTCACAGGCGACGACAAATAATCCAAGAAATTACCAAGCGCCGTGCGCGCCGGGGCCGGCACCACGTAGTTGTATGACTTTGCAATCGGATCAAGTAAGGCCGCGTAAACTAACTCGTTAAACGCAAAGAACACGCGGTTCACCGGCTCCAACGGGTCGTTCACATCATCGATATCCGCCGGATCGGCCTGCGCCAGCAACAAGTGGTGCTCTTTGATCGGTGCCGTTGCAGGCACTTCGGCCAACTGGGAATCGATGTAATATTCAGGCCATGGCGCACCACCAAAAGCGTCCAGCGGGTCAATCTTGTCCGCACCCGCAGGTGCAGCAAAGAACAAAGTCCCAGCCAGCGCCACCACTGATACAAATGTCGGTGTATAAACTGCGCGCATCAAAGTCTGTCGTCCTTATGTCGGTTCAATGCGCGCAAATGCGGATCAAACAAATTTGTAACCGCTAACTTTTACCCGTAGTTTAGGCTACTCGGCAATAGGGCTGTGACCTTTTCCACGGCACTGTGGCATTTTTGTCGATATGCGGCAAAACCGTTTATTAACAATAGGATTCATAATGTTTCAAAATCTTCAAAAACTTAGTTCTTAAAGCATTATACGCAAAAATAACTCAAAAAATAATCAGGGGCGTGGCGTCAGCATGGCAAGACACCGTATCAGCGGAATGAGCGGAATGATAAGTAGATTTTCGTGTTTTTTTCAATTCAACAGTGTTGTTCTATTCTTTGCTTTGATGCTGCTTATGCCGACGTCGGCCAAAGCCGAAACTGCGAGCGCGCATGTTCAGAGCTTCCAAAACGGGCTGATTTCAGTAATGAAAGAAGCCGAGCAACTTAGTGTTCAAGGTCGATATGATCGATTAAAACCGCTGATATCCGATACCTTTAATTTGCCCTTGATGGCCGCGCTAAGTGCCGGCCCATATTGGAAAGGTGCCAACACCGCCCAACGCAACCGCCTTGTCAGCGCCTTCACCCGCATGAGTGTCGCCACGCTGGCCACCTTATTTGACGGCTATTCCGGCGAAATCTTTACGCTCAACGGCGAAAAACAAGGCCCCCAGGGAATCACATTCGTGATCACGATATTGACCTCGCCCAGTCGTCAAAATGGTGTTGAAATTTCCTACGTCGCGCGGCAGTCCGAGGGGACGTGGCGCTTGATCGATGTCATCGTCGATGGCGGCATCAGCGAGATGAAGGTGCGGATTTCCGAATACACTCAAACCCTGAAAATCGGTGGCATCAGTGCCTTGAGCACGCTTTTAGAAGACAAAGCCACACAACTTTTAGCGCCTTGATCGCGCCACATTTACAGCGCATTACGCTCCCATGAAAAGCATATCCAGACGCGCCGCGTTCACGACAACACTTCTCCTCATACTGACGTCGCTGACCAGCTGGCCGACGCCGGCGAAGGCCGACCCTGCGCCCGCAACAACCACCGTCGCCGCTTACCACGCAGGCATATTGAATGCGCTCAAAAGCGATGATGCTAAAAGCGTAAACGGGCGCTTTGATCTGTTTGCGCCGGTTATGGACGCGGCATTTGATTTTCAAACCATGATCAAGACCGTGGCCGGACAACATTGGCGCAAAGCCGATGCCGCGGATCAAGAAGCCCTCCGCGACGCCTTTCGGCGGGTCAGCATTGCGACCTATGCGAACAGGTTTAAAGACCTTCCTAGCGACGCAGCGTTCATCATCCAAGACGTCAAAGACGGTCCCCGACGCATGAAGTTGGTGGAGAGCACGCTCAATGCCGGTAAAGACCCCGCCGCATTGACGTATGTTGTGCGCAACACCGAGGCCGGCTGGCGGATCATTGATGTGTTGTTGGACGGTGGCATCAGCGAGTTGGCGCTGCGCGCCTCGGAATACGCACGCACGCTTGAGAGCGGCGGGGCAGCAGCCTTACAGGCAACACTGAATGCACAGGCCGACGGCTTACTAAAGCCTTAAGTCTGATCTTTCAGAGATACCGGATATAACGCCGCGGCTGCCAAGCCAAATGCGATAAAGATCAATTCTCTGATCCGCCGCACCACAGCGCACGCAAGCCCTAACGACGGCACGCCGGTGATCGCGGTGATGGTCAACACAAACACCCCTTCTTGCGCCCCCACCGCAAGCGGAATGAAAAACATCGCTGAGCGGACCATCTGCGCCAACGCCTCGATCATCCAAGCTTCCGCCCATGACACCGGCGCGTCTAAAAAGACGAATGTCAGATAGATCTCGACCGCCCCCAACGCCCAATTCAGAAACGCTAAAATCAACGATGCCAAAAGTCGCCTGCGATGCGCGGTGTAAAACGTGACGAAGCGATGATCCATGTCTTCGGCGACGACCAGTGCACCTGCGACCTTCGCCGCCCAGCCCGTCGTCCCGAACCGGCTCAACACCCATGATGATGCGCGAAACCGCTGCACCGCATAGAGCAGCACCGTCCCCAGGCTGAGCACGCCAAGGCCAATGCTGGCCGCGATTTTTAACGGCCCGTCCAGGCTGTCTGCCTGCAAGATGAAGACGAAGCCGACGCACAAAAACACGATCAATGCGATCATGTTGATGGTCCGCGCCATAACGATGGATGCAGTGGCTTCCTTGTAATCGACACCATAGCGCCGCTTTAAGATCACCGCTTTCACCGGCTCGCCGGCAAAGCCGCCGGCAGGAATGATATTGTTGAAGGCTTCACCCGCCAGCCGCACCACGAAGGTCCGCCGAAACCAGGTCAGCGATATCGGCACCGAGGTGATGATCAGCGACCAAGATATGGAATCGCCCAAGAACGACAGAAAATATACGAACAAAATCGCGGCGATCCCCAAGGCCCCGATCTCGGCGACACGCGCAAGGGCGGCTGACACGTCGATGTCGCCCAAAACCCAAATCAGCAGGCCGATGCCAACCAGCAGATATACAAACTTTGCTTTACGCATTCGATTACAGCTCCCGCTGCCAGCGCGCGGATACCGTCAGCATCGCCGGCAGTAAAATCAGCACCGCTAGCAAGCTGAGTGTAATGGCAATGCTCAGCAACTGGCCCATGCTGGCGGTCCCCGGGTGCCCTGACAACATGATCGAGCCGAACGAACCGAGTGTCGTCAGCGCACTCATCAGCACGGCGCGCGGCGTCGACGTGCGCATCGGATCGACCACAGCCCCGTCGGCCCCAATCTCGGTATCTCTGGCCCGCATCACCAAATGAATGCCGAAGTCAACGCTGAGCCCGAACAGCAACGGCAGCACGATGACGTTGGCGAAGTTAAACGGCACATCGAAGATCGCCGCCACCGCCAACGTCCAAAGCGCGGCAACAAACACCGGTGCGAATACCAGACCGACGTCACGAAGTCTCCGCAACACCAGCCACAAAACGATCCCGATGCCCACCAATGACGTTGCCAACGCCTGCGCAAAGGCCCCCAACACGGCGCGCCCAGCTTCGACAATGATCACCGGCGCACCGCTGGCATGGGGGGCGAGATTTTGTACGTCGGCGACAAACGCGGCCAAGGCCTTTGAATCATGCACGTTGATCCGAGGTCGGACTTCCAAGCGGATTTCACCGTTGATGCCAATGTAGCGAGACCGCAGATGCGCGGGCAGCGCCGCGACATCAACCGGCCCTGCATCCAATGCATCAACCAGAGTCTCCAGGTTTGCAGGTAAGCCCGCGAACAAAGATTGGTTGATCCGCGCCACAGCATCGTTGCCGGGGTCCAGGTCGTTAAACACGTCGCTGAGAGCGGCGACCGAGACTGCTATGCCCGGCTGGTTTTTTAACCTTAAGAGGTTTTCTTTAAGCGCGCTCAGCGCCGTTTCGGCCTCAGGCGGCGTCATCACAACAGCCCCCTGTGCCTGAAAGAACGCCGGGCCCAGATACAATGCCATGTCATCAATGGTGTTGAGTTTTTCGCCTTGCTGGCTCGGGATCAACGACAGCACGCTGTGCACCGCGCCGACGGCGGGCAGCGCTTCAAGCTGCATACTCAGGTTGCGCGCAGCCTCAAGGTCGGCAACCAAAACATCGGCGGCATACGGGTGCACGTCGCCGTTCGCAGCCAAGTCATCCAATGTGCGCATCGAAGGCGCTGTGCGATCGCGCAAATTCATCGGGTCGAAATCAAACCGTGCGCCCTGCGCCACCCAGGCAGCCAGCAGCGCACTCAACCCGCCGACGACGACAATCGGCAACGCAAAGCGTTGCAAGGTCTTGGATATATCATAGCCGAGCGTGGACCCCACCGCGACAGGCACGGGTTTTGGGGTGCGCACAAATAAGCGCAATAAGGCCGGCAGCAAGGTCAGGTTCGCGACCAGCGCGATGCCCATGCCGATGCCTGCAATCAAGCCAAGTTCGGCCAAGCCCACATACGACGTCGGCAGGAACGAGAAAAATGCGATCGCAGTGGTCACCGCACACAGCCCGAGCGACGGCCCGGACCGCTCAGCCCCCATGGCCAAGGCGTTCTGCCAGCCGTTTTCACGGGAAACATGCTCGCGCGCGCGGAGCGTAAAATGAATCCCGAAGTCGACACTCAGCCCGACGAACAGCACCGCGAATGCGACAGAAATTAAATTGAATGCGCCGACGAATACCATCGCCAATGCCGCCGTCCACACCAAACCGGCGATCAACGTCACCAACAGCGCCGCCATCGCGCCCACCGAGCGCAATCCAGCCAGCAACACCAACGTCACCAGCGCCATCGAAATCAGGCCGGCCAGCCCCATCCCGCTTTCGACACTTTTAAGCTCATCGCTTTCCAGGGCCGCAGAACCGGTCAGGCGGACTTGGTAGCCGCCCATGCTCAGCCCAAGCGTGCGCGCCGTCGTATAGATCGCATCCGTCGCCCGCGCCGCCGGCTGCAGGGAACCGTAATCGAGCACCGGTTGCACGGCGATCATGCGGCGAAATGGGCCACCCACCGCATCGCGCCCGAACAAAACGTCCGACCACACCAAAACATCCAGCGTGCCCGCCTTCGCATTGGCCGCAACACCTGCCATGGCGCGCAACACCGCATCGGCTTCGGACAGCATCCCCGGATCAACGTCACCGGCCTTAGCCAGCAACTCGGTCATATCAGCTAAGCCCGCCAAGTTCGGCTGGCGCCACAACGTGCCTAAAAACGGTTGCGCGGCGGCCAGCTTGGCAGCCAAGGTCTGCAACGCATCCGTTTCCATGAACATCAGCGCGTGGCGGCGGATAAACGGGTCCGCATCGGGCGCATAGACGCCACGAAAAACGTCCGTTTGTGCCGCCAACGCGTTTGCCAATCGCACCACGCCGGCATTGGCAGCGTCCGCATTGGGGGCTTCAAGCACCACCAGCAAATTGTCTTCTAAAGCTGGAAACGCCTGATCAACGGCAATGGCGTCTTGGCGAAACGACAGCTCCGCCGACAACATGTCCTCGGTATCGGTATTGATACGGAGGTTTTCGGCCAAGTACACCCCGGCCATCCCACTGACCAACAAGGCTGCAACCACGACCCAACCGGCGCGGCGCTGGCAGGTATCGACCCAACCGCTAAAAAACGCTGAGAGACGGTTTTCGCTTAGATGCTTCACGCGCGCCGCTCCGGGATGCTGGACAAAGCCTCAGGTACCTGTTTGGCGCTTATAGGGTGCAGCTTCACAGCCGACAAGACCAGCCGGGATACCGGACCGCGAAACCTTGACTACGCGCAACACTGAGATACGTTCCGGCATGGCTATGAAAGACCCGCCGTTCGACCAGCGCATCGCCGCCGTTTTGGTGCGCCCATTGGTGCGGACACCGATCACGCCCAACCACATTTCCATGCTGACGTTGTTCATGGCGCTCGCCGGTGCCTTGATGCTCGCGACCGGCGACGCCTCGCAGGCGACATGGGGGGCCGGGCTTTTCGCGTTGGCGCGGTTTCTTGATCACTTTGACGGCGAATTGGCCCGGCAATCGGGCAAGACATCGAAGCTCGGCTATTATCTGGACTATCTGGTCGGCGCGATCAGCTATGCGGCGTTATTCTTTTGCATGGGCTGGGGCTTCAGAGATAGCGAACTCGGTATGTGGGCCGTGGCACTCGGTGCCGGCGGTGCCGGGGCTGCGCTTATTTCGCTGTTCACTAACTTGGGCATCGACCGCGAAACCGGGGGTGACGAGACCGGAGACAGCGTCGGCTATCCGGGCTTTGCCGGGTTCGAACTTGAAGACGGCATTTACCTAATATGGCCGGTGGCGTGGCTGGGGTATCTGTATCCGTTTTTTATCGCGGCTGGCATCGGGGCGACGATTTACTGCCTATGGACCTGCGTTACGCTGGTCCGGATGCGGCGCCAGCGCGGAGCGCCTTCCTAAACAAGACCGCAAACAACAGCGCAAACACCGGCGCGCCAATGGTTGCCGCAATCAGCAACCCTTCATTCCAGCCGATCAAGATCGCGAGCGGCACAAAAAGCATCGCGTCATCAGGATCGAACCCCATAAAACTGCCGATCTCGGCGGCGCGCGCCCCTTGTAAGGCTTCGATGCGGACGACCAACAGCAACACCGTCGCCACCGCAGCACCGGCCAGCAAGCCCATCGGGATCGCCCAAAAACCGAATTCGCTGCCCCGAAGACCAATCCCAAGACCGACAAATATCAACGCATTACACAGCGTGTCCGCGAACAAATCGTAAGCATGCCCGCCGGGGCTTGTGCGCCCGGTCAGCCGCGCCAAATCCCCATCGGCCCGATCCAACAGCATGGAGAGGATAAACAACCCCGCACCCACCGCCGACCATCCCGGCTGCCCGGTGCCGAGTGCCACGGCCGCCGACACGCCGGCGATAATGCGCACCGTCGTCAGATGGTTCGGCGTGACGCGGGTTGGGACGAGAGGCCGGACAATGGTGAACCGCGCGATTTTGTGGAGCCAGGTATCGTGCGACATCTTAAGCCTCGGCCAAGAAGGCTTTAAAGCGCGCGGCGACTTCGGGCGGCGTCACCGTCGGACGGCCTAATTCTTTGAGCGACCCCGGCGCGATTTTGAGATAAATCAACGTTGGCCCTCCATCTTTGAGTGCCTCAGTAAGTGCCGCCGCGAAACCATCTAAATCATCGCAACGCACACCCTTAGCATATCCCGCCGCCGCCGCGACACCTGCAAAGTCGACGCCGCCCGATACCGTCGGCTGACCGCCCGTAGAATCATAGGTGCCGTTGTCGAGCACGAGATGCACAAGGTTCTTCGGCGCATAGGCGCCAATCGTCGCCAACGTGCCCATCTTCATCACAAGCGCCCCGTCACCGTCGACAACAACCACCGGCTTTTCCGTGTTCAAGGCCACGCCCAAGCCCATCCCGGCGGCACACCCCATGGAGCCCACTTGATATATGTGCTGGCGCCGGTCGTTGAGCGTAAACAGCTCGCGCCCGCTTTTACCCGTGGTCGCGATCACCGCCGCAGTCTCCGGCAATACCGAAAGCATACGCTCCAGCGCGTTATAACGGCTGGTCGGTGCCGTGCCACTGAGGCGGTCATCGACTTTGCCCGAACCTGCGGCTATCGGCGGCGATGCATCGCTCAGGTCTTGGTCGGCGACATCGCCCTTTTGCATGATGAATGCCGCCGGCAGGCCACTTTGGACCATTTGCGCTTTGGCGTCATCGAGCCGCTCGGCGATCTCGTCGTCTTGGCTTGGGAACAAGCTATGCGGAATCCGCATGACCTCGAATAAGTCGGGGGTGATCTCGCCCATCAGTTCGTGCTGCGGCTCGTCTTTCAGGCTCGGGCCTGCGCGCCATGTGCAGATCAACAGCGTCGGAATACGGAACGGATAATTCAGCGACGTCAGCGGATTGACCGCATTGCCAAGACCTGAGTTTTGAAACATCACCACGGTCTCGCGCCCGGCCAACCAGGCGCCTGCCGCAATCGCCACCGACTCACCCTCGCTGGCGGCTGCAACATAACGCGTATCGGAGTCATTCAGCACGCCGTTGATCAACGGCGTCAAAAACGAACACGGCACGCCGGTAAAAAAATCAAAGCCCTTGAACTTTGCTTGGCGCAGAAATGCTTGTGCGTCGATCATCGGCGTCTCAAAGGATGCACGCCGCCTAAAGGATCGGACTCAGGTATCCAGCATAAGGGCGTGGCGGTTGGCATAGCGGCATTCCTATATCCGGCGTTGCGTACGCATATCGTATAATGCGACGGGCCATTTGTCTCAAGAACCTCGAGCCTTGGCGTGACAGACGGCCTTACCCAGCGTATATGATTTCGCATCATGTTGCAGATACCCGAACTCACAGATGCCGATTTGGCGGCCTTCAAGCGCGATGGCTTTTTGGTCAAGCGCGGCGCGTTTTCAGCCGAAGATATGGCCAATATCGCGACGTGGACAAATGAAGTCCTGGCACTACCCGAAATCTCGGGTCGACATTGGGTGTACCATGAGAAAAGCCGTAAAGACGGCAGCGAGCTGGTATCACGTATCGAAAAGATCGCACCGTTTCATAACGGCTTCCAAAATCTGACCGACGCCCTCGCCGCCCCGGTCGGACAATTACTGGGCGAGCGCGCGGTGCTGTTCAAAGAAAAGATCAATTTCAAGATGCCGGGCGGCGGCGGCTTCGCGCCCCATCAAGACAGCCAAGCCGGCTGGGACACGTACGCGGATTTCTTCATCTCGGCGTTGCTCAGCATCGATCGTGCGACGCTTGAAAATGGATGCCTGCAAATGGTTGCCGGGCATCACACGCAGGGCCTGAAGAAATCGTGGGAGCCGCTCAACGAGGACGACATGAAAGGCATGTCGTTTGAGCCGGTGCCGACCGAGCCCGGCGATGTTGTGTTCTTCGATTGCTATGCCCCGCATGCGTCCGAACCGAATATGAGCGACGCGATCCGCCGGATTTACTACGCGACCTATAACCGTGCATCCGCCGGCGATCACATGGCGCAGTACTACGCCGACAAACACAAAAACTTCCCCCCCGACATCGATCGCGATCCGAACCAAGAGTACGTGTTTCGGGTCTAGGGGTGCTTTGAAGATCAGACGGGGTGGTCCCGGGTCTCGCTCTGCTCGCCCAGGATGACGAACTCATAAAACGTCGTCATCCCGGAAACGCCAACGGCGTTATCCGGGACCTCCCCCTCGCCGCTCAACGCAAACTCGGTAAGATCGTTTGTCTGGCACGCTCAAGATCGTCGGGAAAATCGATTTCAATCCAGCTTAGGTCTGACACATCGACAACGCCGAACGTGCCGACCGGCTCGCCGATGATCACGTCGCGGATCGCGTCTTCGTAGGCTGCCATCAAGTTGCCGCCGTCGACGAGGTTTTCCAGCGAAGACGCCAACAACGCGCCGGTTGTTGCCGAAACCTTCATGAAGCCCGGCCACTCCCCCATGGCGTCGAACTTGCCGACGATCCTTTTGCCGAAATCGACGATGCCGCCGTCGCGGATACAGATCCGAACCGGGTCGTCGCCATCGTCCAAATCGGCGTCATAGGCGAATGCGCTCGGCGTCTCAGACCCGATCAGGCGTTTGAGGATTTCCGTGTCATAAAGCGTATCGGCATCCATGAACAACACGTCATCGCCTCGGCGGTACGTGTCGCGCGCGTACCACATGGACAGCAAACTGCCGCCCCGGTACATGGGGTTTTCGATGATCTCGATAAAGCCATCCTCGGCGTGGCTGAGCGCTTCGCCGGCGACCTCATCCTTGCGGTAGCCGACGACCAGGGTCAGCGCGCTGATCCCCAACGCCTGTAAGGTTTCGACATGGCGCTGCATCAATGTCTGGCCGTCAAATTCGATCAGGCTTTTAGGCGGTTGCGCGCGGTTGTCGCCAAAAAGACGACCGCCGACGCCGGCGGCTAGAATGATCGCGCGCATGGTCCCTCCGGATACTTGACGGCGCGCATCATTGCCCGCCCTGCGCGCAAGTCAAGCGCCACCCAAATAGCCGTGCGCGCGAAACCAGTCGACCGCATCAGCCAACGCAGCAACACCGGGCCGGTGTTTATATCCAAGCTCGGCTTCGGCACGGGCACTGGCAAAATACATCCGCTTTTTTGACATTTTGAGACCATCGATGGTGACGAACGGCTCGCCTTTACCGGTGAGGCTGCACCACGCCTCGGCTATCGCCGCGATGGGATAGATCGGTGCCCTGGGTAGTTTAATGCGTGGCGGACGGACACCGGCTTTGAGGGCGACGGCCGTCAAAATTTCAGCGAGTGACATATCATCACCGCCCAGCACATAGCGCCGCGCGCGAACACCTTTTTCATACGCCAACAAGTGCCCCGCAGCGACGTCATCGACGTGCACCACATTGAGCCCGGTATCGACATATGCCGGCATCCGGCCCGACGCAGCTTCGACCACCAAACGACCGGTCGGAGTCGGCTTAATATCGCGGGGGCCAATCGGCGTGGAGGGATTGACGATCACGCAATCCAAGCCGGTCTGGTCGATCACCTTCATCGCCGCCTGCTCGGCCAGAAACTTAGATTGTTTGTATACCCCGATCATCGCGCCATAGCTGACCGGCGTGTCTTCATCGGCGGGCTTGCCACTGGTTTCAGTGCCTAACACGGCAACACTTGAAGTATAGACGGCGCGTTTAACCCCGGTTCGATGCGCGGCTTCAAGAATCGCCCGCGTCCCTTCAACGTTTGCCTGCATCATCGCGGCCCGGTCGCGAGTCCAAAGCCGATAATCGGCGGCGACGTGAAATAAGCCGACGCAGCCTTCAAGCGCCGCCGGCAAGCTTGCCGGCTGCATCAAATCACCCTCGATCACAGTCACATCAAGACCTTGCAGGTTGCGCCGATCATTACCCGGGCGCGCTAATACCCGCACATCTACGCCCCGGGCCAGCAGCGCACGCGCAACAGCGGCACCGACAAAGCCGGTCGCGCCTGTCACCAAATAAGGGCCACTTTCGATTTTCACGCGTCACTCCGCTTCTGATTTGTGCAGACAGAGAACCACCGTAAGACATAGTTTTCCATGGAAAATACAGGGCAAAGACGTTAAACAGCCATTGAGGATGCACAGATCATCCCCATCTCAGGTACATAGTGAATTTGGGACTTTATTCCATGAGCGAGCCGATCAAGATCATTCTTGCCAACCCGCGGGGCTTTTGCGCCGGTGTGGAGCGTGCCATCGAAATCGTCGAGCGCGCGCTAAAAAAATACGGGCCGCCGGTTTATGTCCGCCACGAAATCGTACACAACCGCCATGTTGTTGAGTCCTTGCGGGCCAAAGGGGCCGTGTTCGTCGATGAAATTGACGAGATTCCGGATGGTGCCGTGACCATTTTCAGCGCCCACGGCGTTGCCGAAAAAGTCGAAGGGGCAGCGCAGGCGCGCAATCTGCCGGTGATCGACGCGACCTGCCCGCTTGTCTCTAAAGTGCATAAAGAAGGCCAAAACCAATCTAAGCGCGGACGCCAGGTGGTGCTGATCGGCCATCGTGGTCATCCCGAGGTCGAGGGCACCCAAGGCCGCATTCCAGGTGGCGTTCTTTTGGTCAGCGAGCCCGGCGACGTCGCCACGCTTGAGGTTGATGACCCTGAGCAACTAGCCTACGTCACCCAGACCACGCTGTCGGTCGATGAGACCCGCGCCACGATCAATGCATTGAAAGAACGCTTTCCGTCGATTGTCGGGCCGGACGTCAAAGACATTTGCTACGCAACACAAAACCGCCAACAGGCCGTACGTGAACTTGCGCAAATCGTCGACATGGTTCTGGTGGTGGGTGCGAAGAACAGCTCGAATTCAAACCGCTTGGCGGAAATCGGCAAAGAATACGATACGCCGTCACATTTGATCGACGATGCAGGTGCCATCGACGATGCATGGTTTGACGGCGTGGCCACCATCGGTCTGACCGCAGGCGCGTCGGCACCTGAAGCGTTGGTTCAAGGCGTGATTGATCGCATTAGCCAATTACGCGGTGCAACCGTCGTCGAACATGACGGCGTTAAAGAAAATGTGGTCTTTAAAATTCCGCCTGAGCTCGCCGATGTGGCGTCCGCCAGGGCGACAGGAGACTAATGTGGCAGTTCCTATCATCCAACAGGTTCGCGTCGGCGCTTACATTATGAAGCAGCGCCTGAAAAGGCGTGATAAATACCCGTTGGTGCTGATGCTGGAACCCCTGTTCCGTTGCAATTTAGCGTGCCCGGGCTGCGGCAAAATCGACTATGAGGACGATGTCCTCAACCGCCGCTTGAGCTTCGAACAATGTATGGAAGCGGTTGATGAATGCGGTGCGCCGATCGTCTCGATTCCCGGCGGTGAGCCGCTAATCCACAAAGAAATCAAACAGATCGTCGATGGCATCGTTGCGCGCAAGAAGTTCGTCTATTTGTGCACCAATGCTCTGCTTTTAGAAAAGCGCCTAGGCGATTTCGAACCTTCGCCGTACCTCACGTTCTCGGTGCACTTGGATGGGCTTGAGCATCACCATGATCGCGCCGTTGCCCAAGCGGGCACATTCAAGCGCGCAGTGTCGGCGATCAAAGCCGCCAAAGCGCAGGGCTTTCGGGTCAACGTCAACTGCACGCTGTTCGATCAAATGACGGCTGAAGAATGCGCCGAGTTCTTTGATTTCTGCACCAACGAGTTGCACGTCGAAGGGATCACCGTGTCGCCGGGCTATGCCTATGAGCGCGCGCCCGACCAGGACCACTTCTTGGGCCGCACCAAAACCAAAAACCTATTTCGCGATATCTTCCGCCTGAAGGGCGACAAGAAATGGCGTTTCAGTCAGTCGACGCTGTTCATGGATTTCTTGGTCGGCAATCAGGAATACCATTGCACGCCTTGGGGTAACCCGACCCGCAACATCTTCGGCTGGCAAAAGCCATGCTATCTATTGAGCGAAGGCTACGCATCAAGCTTCAAAGCGCTGATGGATGAGACCGAGTGGGACACCTACGGCACCGGCAACTATGAAAAGTGCGCCGACTGCATGGTGCATTGCGGCTATGAGCCGACCGCCGTCACCGACACGGTGAAGCATCCGCTGAAGGCGCTGAAAATATTTCTGCGCGGCCTCGATACCGAAAAGCCGATGGCGCCTGAAATCTCGCTCGAAAACCAGCGCCCGGCGAAGTTCGTCTTCGAAGACGTGGTCGAAACCAACACCGATCGCTTAGCGCGCGAGGAAGCCGAGCGTCGGGCCAAGTCGGACCACCGCGCCGCTTAACGACGCCATCGCCCGCTTATTGGCGTTCCCGAGCGCGATCAACGCACCGATCTGCAACGGATGAGTCAACACGCCGCCCAGTACAGCCGGCAAACTAATGCTGCCGTCATTCTGCACGGTTTTGAAAATCCACGCCGGGATATCCATGTCGGCCGGATCGGCGACAGCCCGCAGGACGGCGAACGGCAGCCCGTATTGAGTAGCAAGCTTCGCCGCAATATGGCTTTCCATATCCACCGCCGCCGCCTGCGTTGCCGCAAAAGCACGGCTTTTCGTGCCTGCGCCAACGACGCTGTCACTGCCTTGGATGGTGCGCGGCACGGTATCCAATGCCGCAGCCAAACATGCCGACCAAGCTTGATCACAGACCATCCGTGTGTCGTCCGGTGCAACCACCGCGTCCGCTACGATTAGATCGCCAGGCCGGCACCTAGGGTCGAGCGCACCGCAAACACCGAAGCTCAGAATACCTATGCATCCGGCATCGATCAGCGCACGCACCTCGGACTCTGCACACGCGGGGCGCGCCCCCGATAACCGTACCTTCGGCGCATGGGTGGCATCTCGGATGCCGGCCAGCGCGGCGAGCTCAGATTTCACACCCGCAATCACACCGATGACACTAGACCCGGGCATGATTGCGGCCTTATATGCCGTACTTGGGAAAACGTTCGTTGGCGCGCGTCAAATCCACGTAGCGGGCCAGGGTCCAGAGCGGAAAGTAAGCGCTATACCCATGATAGCGCAGGTAAAACACCCGAGGGAAGCCGACGGCATTGAAATACTCTTCGTCCCATTTGCCGCCATCGCGGGGCGCATTTAAAAGGAACTCAACACCACGTGCGACTGCGGCACTATCATTCTCGCCCGCCGCCATCAAGCCAAGCACAGCCCAAGATGTCTGCGACGGCGTAGACGTCTTCACTTCGTCACGACGATGCTGCCAATAGCTGGCACAATCTTCGCCCCAACCACCGTCGGCGCACTGACGCGCTTTGAGCCATTCGACGGCTTTGCGCACATAAGGTGCATTCATGTCCTCGTCGACGGCGCGGAGCGCACATAGTACCGACCATGTGCCGTAGACATAGTTATTACCCCAACGCCCGAACCAAGACCCATCGGCCTCTTGCTCGCGCTTTAGGTATTCGACACCGCGCGCAACCACTGGGTGCTCAACCCCATGCCGCAACTGCCCCAGGAATGACACACAGCGCGCGCTGACGTCCGACGTCGGCGGATCCAGCAACGCGCCATGATCGGCAAATGGAATGTGCTGCAAAATATCGTGCTCGTTATCGATATCGAACGCGCCCCAGCCGCCGCTTTCGGATTGCATACCGACAATCCAAGCTTCAGCACGCTCAATCGCAAATTTGTAGCGATCCGGGTCGGCGCGGTGCAACAACATGCCGACGACGGCCGTATCGTCGACGTCCGGATAGTAATCGTTGCTGTATTGGAACGCCCAGCCGCCGGGCTTTAGGCCCGGACGCTCGCCGACCCAATCGCCTTCGACCTCAAGAATTTGTCGCGCCGCCAACCAATCGGTGGCGGCTTGCATGGCACGCTCGGTGATATCGAGGCCCGCTTCCATCATCGCGTGGCCGCCCAACGCCGTGTCCCAGATCGGCGACAGACACGGTTGGCAATAGCCCTCGTCATCTTTAAACACCAACAACTCATCGATAGACTCGCGCGCCGTCACATAATCCTTGTGATCATGGCCATAGCCCAGCGCATCAAAGGCCATCACGGTGTACGCCATGGCCGGAAAGATTGCCCCCAGGCCGTCATGTCCGTTCAGGCGCGGTCCGATAAAATCGAGCGCACGTTTAATGGCATGCTTTTCCAGCGCGTCTGGAATAAACGGCTCGATGATCCGAGTCAGTCGGTCGATCCCCATGAACACCGAGCCCAACCAGTGGCCGGTCGGGTTGACCATGTAGTCGTCTTCATCGTTCGCTGGGCGTAAGAACAATTCGTCGACATTGATCTGCAAAGGATTACGGGCTTTCGGCTTGAGAACCGCCAAAATCAGCAGCGGCACCATCACAGTGCGCGACCAGTATGACACTTTGTCGATATGGAACGGCGCCCAGCGTGGCATCAGCATCGCTTCGACCCGCATCACTGGCACCGCGCGCCACGGCACCTGGCCAAACAGCGCCAATGCGATCCGCGTGAACACATTGGCTTTCGCAGCCCCGCCGTGTGCCAAAATCGCATCGCGCGCACGCCGCATGTGTAGCGCGTCCGGATCATCACCGGCAAGTTTCAGCGCATAATACGCCTTTACCGATGCGCTGATGTTGAAGTCACCGTCGTGGTACAAGGGCCAACCGCCGTGTTCTTCTGCTTGAATACGCCGCAAATAGACCGCGAGCTTGCGTTCGACATCAGGATTCGGCTCGCCCAAGTAGTGATTGAGCATGATGTATTCGGCAGGGATTGTGGCGTCGGCCTCAAGCTCAAACGCCCAGTGACCGTCTTCCTTTTGCTCGCCCAGCATCCAATCCCGGCAATCGCGCACCGCATCTTCAGCACGCTGGAGTGTTTCAGCTTGCTCTGGTTTCGGTTGGGCACCAGCGTTGGACACGTCAAAGGGATCCTTCAATGAGACGGCACCAAAAGGCGCCAAAATCTTCTCGATATCAAGTTTGTTTCACGGGTCAACGTACAGTGTTGTGTCAAAATTTTGTCATGTCTTCAAGGCTGCGTCGGCAGCCTTGTGACCAGACCGCAACGCGCCTTCGATTGTGGCGGGAAGACCGGTCTCGGTCCAGTCCCCACAAAGCCACAGATTACGTATGCCCGTCTGCATCGGCGGGCGACGGCGCACCATATCCGGGGTTTGCGCAATTGTAGCGCGCTTTTCTTTGATAATTCGCGCTGGCGGCAGGATATCTGCGGGCGCTCTCAAAAGCGGCGCAATCTCAGCCCAAATTCGATTGGCGAGGTCGTCAGCGGACAATATTGAAGACTCTGCCGCCGCCGATACGGTGACCGACGCGATGCCATCCCGCACAAACAACCATTCCGCCATGCCCCCAAGCAAGCCAGTGATGGGCGCCATATTCGGCGGCACTTGGCAGCGAAAATGCGCGTTCACGATGGGCCGAAAATCGTTCGGCACGACAAGGTCTTCCACGAGCCTCGCCGCCACATTGGGTGGTAGCGCTGAGATGACCTGATCGTCGTCATCCAGCCCGACCTGCGCGGCGTCGATTTCAAGACCTATGACGCGACCATTGTCTGTACGATTCAGCCCACGCACCCTGGCGCCCAAGCGCACATCGGCACCCTTTGATGCCAGGTATTCAAGTGCCGGGGCCACGAAAGCGCCGCCAAGCCCCTGCTTGCACAGCACCGATCTGCACGCCATGCCGCCGTGTGCCAAGGTTTCTCGGATCACCGGGGCCAGTAAGCTGGCCGCAGCTTCTTCGGGTGCCGTATTCAATACCGCAATCGCAAACGGTTTCCAAAATCGTTCATAAAGCAGGCCGGTGCCGCTCAAAACATCCGCGACGGTCGCGTCAGGCGTGGCCTGCAATAAGGCGCGGCTTCGGATATAATCCATCACATGGGTGCCGGGCACGCGTCGGCTTTTCGACAAAATCCACCAAGGCAAGCGGCTACGGCCCAGATCAACCCGCCAAGACAGCCCACGCGATACATCAACGAACGGATACACGGCGTCTCGAATATCGATGCGGTTCATTGCCTTGATACGACCGAGATAGCGCATAACGTCGGTGTTACCGCTCAACACCAGATGGTTGCCGTTGTCGATCTCAGTATTCAGCGTGGTGTCAAAAAACGTCCGACAGCGGCCACCGGCATGGGGGGCGGCTTCCAAGACGGTGACGGCGCGACCAGCCTCGGCTAAACGGGTTGCCGCCGCCAAGCCGGCCATCCCAGCGCCCAGCACGTAAACCCTACCGGCGCTCACCCGAACAGCCCGTAACGAAGGGCAATCGCAACCTTTTCCAGCTTCGATGGACCGACATCACGGCTCATATCGTGCCAACCACGTTTTTGCAGCTTAATCAAAATACGGCGATATACCTGCATCATCATCACTGCCGGACGCACTACCTTAGGATCGGCGGCAGCGATGATGGCGTCCGCTTCGATGAAGTATCGCTCGGCCCGGGCCGCCAAGTCAGCACACAGATCAGGCAGGCCGGGCGCGGTCAAAATATCTTCTATCCCGGTGCCCCCGGCGCCTGCTTCGGCCAATTTATCGGCCGGCAGGTAGACCCGGTCACGGCCTGCGTCTTCACGAATATCACGGAGGATATTGGTCAACTGCAAGGCGTGCCCCATGGCCCCTGCGAGCCGCCCCCCCTCGTCTTCGCCAAGTCCAAACACCCGCACGCACAAGCGACCAACGGCACAGGCGACACGGTCGCAATACAGGTGCAATTCATCCATATCGGCGATGCGCACACGGGTGTGGGCATCCATCTCCATCCCATCGATCACGGCGATAAAGTCTTCTTGGCGCAAACCGAAACTTGCGACCGGGCCTTTCAAAGCCTGGGCAATCGGATGATGCCCGGCCCCACCGAACAGCAACCCGATTTCCGCCCGCCAGGCGTCCAATAAAGCGACCTTACGGTCAATCGGCAGGTCCCCGTCGGCGATATCATCCACATCGCGACAAAATGCATAGACCGCGAACACACCCCGACGCCGCGCCAGTGGCAGTCGGCGCATCCCCCAAAAGAACGATGTGCCGGCACGGCGCACCATCGCCTCGACATAGGCGTCGGGCGGGTCCGCCGGCAGGTCCGGCGCAATCGGTAGGGGCTCGATATGGTTCATGGTTTGAATGGATACACTACGGCTGGGCGGGCGTCATCATCGCGTTGCCATCGGCTCAAGACGAATAGGTTCGCCCTTTCCACGCATTGCCATCCGCAAAATAGTGGCGGCGCGCAGAATCCAATGTCATCATCCCGTACAAGACACCCGCAATCGGCAACGTCAGCGCCCAAAGTGCCGACAGCCGATACAGGCCGAGTGTCGGTAAAAACGTCCACGCCATCACCGCCCAGGCGCTGCCCCCAAGGCTCAATAAGGTCATGTCCCCCAATAGCGCACCCACGAGCACGGCCAACACCGGCACCCCATAAAGCAGCAACATTCCAATGACCGTGCCCAATAAAAGTGCCCTGCTAAACCGCAGTTGCACAAACGCGGTGCGCACAACCATGCGCCAGATGGAGGCTAAATTCTGATAGCCGCGCAGGCTCTCGGTGCGCGTGCTGAGCCCCAGCCAAATTGGGCGCAACGGTTTGATTAGGTGCGCCATGGCACAGTCGTCGATGACCCGATCTTTGATCCGTTCGATACCGCCCGCCGCATCCAACGTCGCCCGATGCACCAGCATGCAGCCGCCCGCAGCCGCCGCAATTTTAGTATTGGGATCATTCACCTTTGGAAACGGGTACAGCTTTTGAAAAAAGTACACGAACGCAGGGATCAGCAGACGCTCCCAAAGACCGCGACAGTTCAATTTCACCATCAAGGAGACCAAGCCGAGGTCTTCGGCCTCGGCCTTCGCGACCAGTCGCGACACGTTGCCGGAATCATGGATGATGTCGGCATCGGTCAGCAATAGGTACGTCGACGCCCCCGCTGCATCGATACCCTGATGCACCGCCCAGATCTTACCGACCCATCCGGGCGCGAGCGCGGCACCGTCGATCACCTGCACACGCGCGCCCTCGGTATCGCCGGTGACGGCAGCAAGCGCTGCATCCTTCGTGCCGTCGATGCTGTTGTCGTCGACGACGATAATCTGCAAGGTGCCCGGATAATCCTGCGCCAACAGCGCGCGCACGGTGTCTTTGATGCTCTCGGCCTCGTCCCTGGCCGGAATAACGGCGACCACACCCGGAGCGTCGGATAAATTAACTTGATTTAAATTAAGATGCTGATCCGCATGCCAAAAACAGCCATGAAACAGGTATAAATATAGCCAAATCAACAGAGAAAGCGCGGCCAGGACCGTCAGCATTTTCCGCCTTTAACTCAAAAATCCGGAAACCGCACCACGCACAATACACTGCACGTAGGCTGGTTTCGACAGTTGCACCCGCCCCGCCACCGGGTCTTCACGGGCCAGCTTTTCGATCAGCGCATCGGCAATGTTACAAATCGCCGCCGATTCCATCGCAAGCCGTCGACTTTTTACCCGCCCCGGCAAATGGCGAGCCTCGCGCATCAAGGTACGGGTTTCGGCTAAACAGCGATCCAGGACGCGGCGCAACGCCGGTGATGCATGATCGGCGTTCAGCATATCGACCGTTGCACCTTCGGCCTGCATCCAGTTCATCGGCAGATAAACACGGTCCAGCGTCAGAAAGTCATCTTTGCAGTCTTGCAGATGATTGATCACCTGCAACGCGTTGCAGAGCGCATCCGACGCGCCGTATCCACCGTCGGCGCCGCCGGTCAGATCAATCAGATAACGCCCGACCGGGGCTGCCGAGCGAATGCAGTAATGCATCAGATCGTCCCAATCATCATAACGGTTCTTGACCGCGTCCTGCTTGAAGGCGTCGATCAGATCCAAGCAATGCTGCAACGGCACACCGGACACCAGCAGACTTTCGCGCATCCGGACAGCGGTCGCATAGGCGGCGGCATCAATCTCCTCACCCCGAATAGCCGCAGCACAACCATCCAGGCGCCTGATTTTTTCATCGGATGCGAGGTCGGGGCTGTCGGCGATATCATCGATGGCGCGGGCATAATGATAGAACACCGCAACATGCGGGCGCGCAGCAGGCGGCAGCAGGAATGAGCCCACGGGGAAATTTTCATATGCCGCGTCCTTACCGGAAGGCGCTTCGACCTTCTTGGTGTCCGGCACGGCAAGGTCTCTCACGAGGTTACGGTCACGGTTTTGTTGCTGCCTCTTGCGTGCCCGAGGCACGACCGGCACGGGCCTTTTCAAGGCGCGTTTCGAGGTTGCTCATCAGTGCTTCCAAATCATTGTCGTTGGCCCGCAAGAAAGATGAAAACTCGGCACGTTGCGTCTGTGCCATGCTCAATCCCTCGGCCATGATATCGATTATTCTGTACGAGTCCTCCGTCTTGCGTACGCGCCAATCGATGCGCAACGGCACATCAGCGCCGGCGCGCAGCAGTCGGGTTTCGACCAATGCTTCAGTGTCGTTAATGATCCGTGTATTCGCGACCTCAAGCTGCTCGCCGGAATATCCCTGAAAACGGTGCGCGTAGGTCGCGACCATCAAATCCTCAAACAGCATCAAATAACGGTCACGCTGCGCCGCTTCGGCCTGCCTCCAATGACGCCCGCCCAAGACCCAACGTGCAATGCTCTTGAACGCGAAGTGTTTGCGGGTGATCTCACGAAAGCGGGCTTCTTGCTCAACTACCGGCAACGTCGGATCGGTCAACTGCGAGATCGCGGTTTCCGTCAGCCCTTCGATAAATGTTCTTGCCCCCGATGCCAGTTCATTTTGGTCCGCGTGCGCCATCGGCACCCATACCAAAACTAAAATTGCCACAGCACCGCACGTGGCTCTGACTGACCCCACCATATCAACCCTCCCGTTCTGGACGCATACTTTAGCCGAACAAGGCGCCAACTCCTAGCCGGCAGATTGAAAAAAGTGTTCGCCGCTATCCCTATTTTTCATTTCGGACGCATCAGCGTAATATGTAGAAAATCATGCTTAGGGGAGAAAACGGATGGTTTGCTGTCACCACTATCAACTGATTGCCGGATGTGACGAGGCGTTCCGCATCGATGCGCAGTCCATGGTGTTCGGCCCAGGCTGCCTGAGCGAAGCCGGCGCACATGCGAAATCCTTGGGCATGACCCGGGTCGCGCTGTTTACTGACAAGGGTATCACCGCGTCCGATCACGTCGCCAAGGTCAAAGCGTCTCTGGAAGCAGCAGGGATCACGGTCGCGATCTATGACGATGTCGCGGTCGAACCCACAGACGAAAGCTTCAAAGCCGGCGCCAAGTTCGCGCAGGACGGCAAGTTTGACGGCTTTGTCTCGGTCGGCGGCGGCTCGGTCATGGACACCTGCAAGGCGGCCAATCTGTACGCATCCTATCCGGCGGACTTCCTAACCTACGTCAACGCGCCTGTTGGTGATGGCCAGCCCGTCCCAGGCCCGTTGAAGCCACACATCGCATGTCCGACGACATCGGGCACCGGCTCGGAAGCAACGGGGATTGCGATCTTTGATTTGCTGGCGATGAAAGCGAAAACCGGGATTGCCTCGCAGCACTTGCGCCCGTCACTCGGTCTGGTCGATCCGTTGGTAACGCATACACTGCCGAAAAATGTGATCGCCGCGACCGCGTTTGATGTGTTGTCGCATGCGTTAGAAAGCCTGACGTCCCGTCCGTTCACGTCGCGCGCCAAACCGGATAACCCTGCCGCCCGCCCCTATTCCCAAGGCGGGAACCCATGGAGTGACATGATCGCCAAAGAGGCACTCCGCTTGGTCGGCGAACACATGGTCCCCGCTGTCACCGACGCCGATAACCTGGAAGCACGCGAGTATTTGATGTGGGCCGCTTCGCTGGCCGGCGTCGCCTTCGGCCAGGCCGGCTGCCACCTCCCACACGGGATGTCATACGCTGTCTCAGGCCTGGTGCGCGATTTCAGGCCCGAGGGCTATCCCCAGCATCAGCCCATCGTGCCGCACGGCATGTCGGTGATCTTGAATGCGCCCAGCGTCTTTCGCATGACCGGACCACACGCGCCGGAACGTCACTTGGCAGCCTACGCCTGTCTGGGCGGCACCCATGACGCAGGGCCAGCCGAGGCCGGCGACGCGGTGGCCGAGCAGCTCATTTCCATGATGAAGGCAACCGGCATACCGAACGGCCTGACCGGCGTCGGCTATGGCATGGACGATCTGGACGCGCTCGCCGACGGCGCGCTCCCACAAAAACGCGTCCTCGATATGGCACCATTCAAAGTCGAACGCGAGCACCTGCGGGCCATGTTCGAAGGCGCGCTGACGTATTGGTGAGAGTTTAACAGATCAATGGGGGAGGCCCCGGGTCTCGCTTCGCTCGCCCGGGATGACGAATATTTTTTATGTCGTCATCCCGGAAACGCCGCAGGCGTTATCCGAGATCTCCCCCTAACCCACAAATTTAACCGGCCCGGGTGCGGAGTTCATCCAACAGTGCGTCCGGAATATCAACGCCAACCTCAGCCGAGGTCGCGCGGATGTCGAAACGGCGCTGGCCCGGCAGGCGGGTGCCGTCTTGGTCCAAGATCGCTTCGCTCAGCAGCGACAAGCGGTCGGCGAAATGGCCGCCGGAAAAGCCTTCGGGGTCGATCACGATAAAAAACTGACCGATGTGCGGCGGGCCACCTTTGTCGTCAAAGAACGATGATGCCTCGAATCCATGGTTTGAGCCGGTCAGGCTGGCCGCGAGAATTTCCACCATCATCACCAAAGCCGCGCCCTTGGCGTCGCCCATCGGCAACAGCGAGCCGCCCATCGCGGCCTTCGCATCCGTGGTCGGCGCCCCGCTTGCATCGACCGCCCAGCCTTCGGGAATCTGTTCGCCTTTGTCGGCGGCCAGTTTAATTTTGCCGCGCGCGACCTTGGACGTCGAAAAATCCGCCACAATCGGCGCCGCACCATCGCGGGGGCACGCAAAGGCCACCGGGTTGGTGCCGTAGATCGCACGATTGCCGCCCCAGGGCGCAATGCCGGCAGGCGAATTGCTGAAGCCAAGCGCCAGATAGCCCTGCTCGGCAAACGTTTCAACATGATGACCGGCAACACCGGCATGATGCGAGTTGCCGATTGCCACGCCGACGATGCCGGTCGTTTTGATGGCGCCAAACACCGCTTCCGTGCCCGCTTCTATCGCCGGATAGGCAAAGCCGGAACGCGCATCAACGCGCACCGACGCGGTCTTCGGCATGCTGACATCGGGCGTTGCAAAGCCATCGACCTTACCCGCTTTGGCTTGATCGGCATAAGCCGGCAAACGCGACACGCCATGGGACGGAATGCCGTCTGCGTCGGCCTTCACCAGTGCGCGCGCGACGGCGGCGGCATTCTCGTGTGATGTTTTCGAGGCCACAAGAACCTCAACGGCAAGCTCGTGCAAATCGGAAAGGTGCATCATCGACATAATTTAAGTGGTGTCCTTCAAGCAGGTTGCGACCGCATCCGCGATCATCGTGCAGACGCGATGGTCGGCCTCTTCGGTGCGGGCACCGATATGCGGCGTCAGCAACAGGTTCGGTACGTCTTTAAATATATTGTCGGCGGTCAACGGCTCGATATCGAACGAGTCCAAGAACGCGCCGGCGAGCTTTTGCGCACGCAACACGGCGACAAGATCAGCCTCGTTGACGATGCCACCGCGCGCCAGGTTGAGCAGCACGGCATCCGGCTTCATCATGTTCAGCCGCTCGGCATCGAACATATCGCGGGTCTCGTCATTTAACGGCACATGAATAGAGATCGCGTCACTTCGGATGATCAAGGATTCGAGATTATCCATACCGGTCACCCGATGCTTGTCCCAAAGGGGTGAACTCTGATCGATATACGGGTCCCAAGCGAGGACCTCCATCCCAAGACCATTCGCGCGCCACGCAAGCGCACGACCGATGGCCCCAAAGCCGACGATACCGAGCTTCTTGCCCATCACTTCGCGGCCCATCATCTGCATACGCGGCCAGCCGCCGCTGATAACGTTTTCAGTTTCGTGATAGGCATTGCGCAGCAAAACAAAAAGTCCGCCGATGGCAAGCTCGGCAACAGAGTCCGAATTCGCACCGGTCGCCGGGAACACCGCTATGTCGCGGGCCGCACATGCGTCGGTATCAATATTGTCTAAGCCAACACCAAGCCGGCCGACGCACTTTAATTGGTCTGCGGCCTCAAGCACGGCGCCTCGAACCTGGGTTTGATTGCGCACGATCATCCCCGGCACGCCGGGCATCAGTGCCGCCAATTCATCGGGCTTTTGCCACAAGTCTTGATCGTAATGGATATCGAACCCCTTTAAGCCGGCAAGGCCGGCGGGATCGATGTATTCACTGATAATAATGTCGGTCATGCGCTCGCTTTCAAAAACCCAAACCCGCCACCTCGTCAATGCCGAGGCAGCGGGCTCGGAGCATCAAGCTTTAAGCGCTTCGATACAACTTGGTCAACACGAACTGGCGATGACCCAGTGCTTCAGCAGCGGTCTGGCGACCGTTACAGGTACGCATCGTGATGTCGATCAGGCCGTCACCGGCTTGGTCGAAGTTCATCTCGCGGCGCAGAATACCCGAGCAGTCAAAGTCGATGTGCTCGCGCATCGTACGCACGGTGCGTGGGTTTGCCGTCAGTTTGATCACCGGCTCAATCGGGTTGCCGACGACGTTGCCTTGGCCCGTCGGGAACAAGTGAACGACGAAACCAGCAGCAGCCTGCAAGGTCACGCACTCAGCCGCAGCCGAGGACGTATCCATGAAGTACAAACCTTTGCCCTTGGCAGGATCTTCAGCCGGGCCAAGCACATCGACGTACTTCGCCTTTTTGCCGATCTTTTCCATGTTACCGAAGGCTTTTTCTTCGATGGTGGTCAAGCCGCCCTCGATATTGCCCTTGGTAGGCTGGCTGTCGGAAAGGTCAGACGTTTTATGTGGCTCGATAACCTCGTCCATGTAGGCCTGCCAGGTCTTCATGAACTTCTCACCGGCCGCTTTGGTCTTGCCGCGTGTGGCGCAGACCATCTCGGCGCCGGTGATCTCGGACGTCTCACCAAAACATGTGGTGGCCCCCCAAGCATCCATCTTATCGATGAAGTTACCGACCGTCGGGTTTGACGCCAATCCGGACGTGGTGTCGGACTCGCCGCACTTCACGGAAACCCAAAGTTCGTCAACAGAGCACGTCTCGCGCTGCTTTTCTGACGCCCAATGGACGAATTCCTTAGCTTGACGCGACGCGGCCCAGATCACCTTGTGATCGCCGTTCTGCTCAATCGAATAGCCGGCAACAGGCTTGCCTGACTTGGCAATACCGTCGACGACACGCTGCGTCCATGCGGACTCAATGCCGATCACGATCACAGCGGCAACGTTCGGGTTGCAACCGGTGCCGATCAAGGTACGGAAGTGAAGTTCGAGGTCTTCACCGAACTGCAAACGACCGTACGGATGCGGAATTGCCAGCGTGCCTTTGATGTTGTTGGCAACGGCTTCGCAGGCCGCATTCGACAGGTCATCCAAAGGCAACAGCACGACATGGTTACGTACACCCACGCGACCGTTTTCACGGCGATAGCCCGTAAACGTCGGCTTGCCGCGACTGCGGACCGGCAAATACTGCGGCTCTGGAATGTACAGCGGTGCATCTTCGACCAGC
>TARA_R110002095_G_scaffold142965_1_pt1 | contig 32238 bp, 30 predicted proteins | sample TARA_R110002095 | Tara Oceans TARA_R110002095 (sample SAMEA4397255) | marine metagenome | biome: Polar Biome; feature: [SRF] surface water layer (ENVO:00010504); material: water (ENVO:00002006), including particulate matter (ENVO:01000060) such as... | depth 5 m | reverse complement strand
GCTCGCGCGCGACGCAGACTAAGCATCATCCCGATGGCCGAGAGGCGGTCAAGACCGGATTATTCAGTATCCAGAGGTATTTTCAGCAGTGAAGATGACGCATCAGATGAGATAGGGGGGGGGACGGTAAGAGGTAGACGAGCCGCAGACGCTGACGTCAGCCTGGTCACTCAGGTGGAATCCGAAACATACAAGGGTCCAGGATTCGATGGTCTTGAATCCTGAACCCTTTGGGTCTCCCTGATGGTCTCTGTTGCAGCTTTGGACCAGTGGAACTTAAGTTGCTCTGTCTATTGTGGTCTGTTTTAGAATGCTATTTTGACATTTCTTTCAACCAGAAAAAGACGGAATCGCCAATCTGCTGGTATCCATTGAGATCAGGATGCACGGCGTTATTTTGTCGCACGACTTCCTGCGGGTTGCGCGAATTCAGGGGTCCTTTTCTGGTCGGGTAATTATGTACGCAGTTCAGATTTAAATTTGTAGGTACGAGGAAAATATTCTGATCCGCTTTGTCTTTGTAAATTTTTGACATCAGTTCGACCACATATTGCTGGTTTCGTTTGTATTGCCAGCGGGTCAGACTGCCATCATAGGGATTGCCGAATGCATTCTGAGTCGCAGCCGGGGGCACTGGTAACATGAGGCCGATTTTCGTTTCTTTGCTGTAAGCCTGGATCATATCCACTAAGGCACCCACGTTTTTCAGCATCGTGCCGGCAATCGTTTCGATCGTCTCATCGGAGGCGGAATAGACATCGTTCGGTCCGAGAAATATTGTCACGACATCCGGAGCTTTACCATCGTTAAACTCTTTGCAATAGCGAGGAAAATCAAATTTGGGTTTCCCCTGTTCGTCGGCATATAAAAAAGGGCTACCCCGTTCTTTATGATCTCCGGTTCTTGCTGTTTCCTTGAAAAGTGTTGCAAAACGAAGTGCGGTCCAGCCGGAATAACCTTCATGTCGAACTTCAGGATCATTGTTCGGATTATGAGAACCAACGAATTTAAGCTGAGGTCCTTCGAATTTTTTACTGAGTTCCAGTACGTGTCTGGCGTAGATTGAACCATGCGTCAGACTGTCGCCGATCATCAGCAGGCTCAAGGTTTTATCTTTTCCAGTTGCTGCAGGCACGACACGGAGTCTTGATTTTTGTGAAGAAACAACCTGATTATTCTGGTCAAGAATTTTCAGTTCGAATGCATAATCGCCGATTTCTTTTTCTTCAGGCGTATATGTCCAGCGATCGTTTTGTAAAAATCCACGGTTACAATGCACATCGAAAACATAATTCGCGGGGTTAATGGCGAGCACAACATTGTCAAAATAAACATTGGTTTCAAGGCCGGGGACAGCATAAATGATGGGAGGCAGAACCAACCTCAGAGGATTCTTCAGACCGGATTCGCTTTCGGTTTTGGCTGCCGGTTTTGTGTTATCATCGGCGGACGAAACATGACTGAAAGCAAACAGGCTTAGCATAAAAAAGAGAATTAAATAAGGTCGTGGTTTCATACTGATTCCTGTAATACAATGCCGGGACTGAGATTGTGAAAATCGTGTTGTAGAAATTGTTCTTCCCCACAAGCGGTTGGACTATGCAAACTTGATTTGAATCAATCATCATACCAGTTTGTCAGTTTCCAGTGCCAGTAAAGCGGGCAGGAAATCACAGGTCATGAGGTTTGCAGTGTGACAGTCATCCTACTCCGTAAAAAAAGGAAGACTGTTTTCAGTCTTCCCCGGAAGTGTTATCAGAGCTCAAATTGGTAATCTGGAACTCACTTCGTTTTTACTTTCAGATCGAACTGCAGCGTATTGCCGCCGGCAGGGACTTCTGCTTCGACTTTCGTTCGTTCCATATTTGTATACATTGCCGGTAGCTGCTCGATGCCCATAGTGGCGGCGTCTTCGTCCGGTAGAAGGGGAGAACCATCTGGTTTCACAAATTTGGAAAAGATGACTTTGTACTTCCCGGCTTCAATGCCATTCTCGCCGTTGCGATGCTTCAGCGTGAATGCGCCTGTTTCATCGGTGACGGCATAAGCACCCGTTCCCGGCGTTCCATCCAGGGGTAAGAATACCAGTTCTACCTGACTCCCCGGCTCTTCATTGATGGTCACTGTGCCCGTTACCGGTTCCAGTTTAATTTCCGGTCCTGAACTGCCGCCAAAACAGCCCGCCAGCATCAGCAAACCTGAGAGAAATATGCTTAATCGAATCCACTGAAACATCCTGTTGCCCTGTTCTATTTATTAAAGCGTCGATGGTCTGATTTCAAGATTTTCAATACGCGACTGGCGCGAAAGACGGCATCGCGAGCGCAATGCCGTCTACCGTCGGAAGTCGCGGATTTCAGAGAACAAGCAGAGTATCACCATTCTCCAAGGGGATTGCCATCGGCAATTGCTGAGAGGTTCCGTAAGGTGGTAATGTCTGTGTTTTCGCTGACAAAGCGGACTGCGCCGTCGGCCAGCAAGACGTGAATGCCACCTACGTGAAAACTGGCGGGGGAATAAGGATTCCATGCAACGCCGGCAACGTCAGGGCCCCCCAGGGTGGTATTGCCCCATAAATTCAAATCCCCGCTATCCAGTACGACACCACCATAATCATACCATTTCGTGTAACCCCAGGTTTCCGGCCATCCATAACCGCGACGTACCTGACGGACACGTTCGACCACGGCGACGGTATTGCTGCTTCCGTCGGTTATATCGCGCATCCGGCAGCAGCCATCCAAGCCGAACATGTGACGTGAAGAATTTGTTTCACTCAGCCAGCCCGTGCACCACTGGAAGGATGTAATACTAAAGCCGTAGTTGGTGTATGCACCTTTGTAGGTACCGGAAGTATAAATTCCGTAATGCTGTCCCACTCCAGCAGCAGTTCCGTTATAATCTCCTGTGGAAGAAGGACAGGTGAAGACCGGAATTTCACGACTGACAACAAAGTCATTCTCATTTCCCGAACCTGGCATGCCCATTACCGTACCCGTTCCATCTACAGCAGAGGTACTCGCGGCGACAGAGAAGTTAAATTTGTTATACAGGGGGGCCTGGTCGATATACGGCAGCAGCATTAACCAGCCTTTGTGATTCAAAATCGGTCGTGCGGTCGTGCAGGCGCGTCCCTGGTGCGAACTGGCATAAGGGAAAACACGGTGTGTGTCGTGGTAGTTATGTAACGACAGGCCAATTTGCTTCAGATTATTTTTGCAGGTACTTCTTCGGGCTGCTTCGCGTGCCTGCTGCACCGCCGGCAGAAGTAAAGCAATCAGAATTGCGATAATGGCAATGACCACCAGCAGTTCAATCAGAGTAAAAGCACGACAGCGAAATGTTTTTGGTTTTGCAATCACAATTTCAGATCCCAGATCAATAGAAATAAAAAGTTTATTAACTAAACGTATTATAATAGTCCACTCTGATATATAACAATACTTATTATAATAGATGGTAGTGCTTATTATTTGTATTTCTTATATTACAGGGACTTTCATAAGCATTTGAACAGGAAATGAGGGGTTTCACCCATTTGCATCGCTAACATTGTCTGAGATATCGGATGATTCAACCGCGCTGGGGGGAGTTGAGATGACGTGACAGAAAAATTCCATATCAACCGTGCGCGTATCCGGGTTGCCAGGAACCTGTTTTCCTTCGAAACCAAAATTACCTGAGATCGTCTTTCAATTTGATGTGCACGAAAGGGCGTTGAAATGCTTCGTTTTGCTTTTCGTCGGAGGATAACCCGAGTTCTAACGCGATGGCATCGTATACCACGTCGAGAATGTTTCCGCCTTTGATGGGAATCTGATCCGCGCCTGTGCCGATCGCTCTTTGATAACCTTCAGCCTACGGACCTCACAAAACAGAAACAGGCAATGGTCACAGTGAAAACGGGCTGGCATTTCCTGATAGAGAGCTTGCTGGAAGAACCGTTCACAAAAATCACACCGACAGAAATGGACCGGTCTGGATCGTGCAGGAGCCTTCGACGATTTCTACACCCGTTGTAGTCATGATCACGGCTTGAAGTGGAATGCCCGTTTTACTTTCGCTCGCACCGGCAGAGTTGCAGACAGCGATCGCGATGTTTTAATCCGGTGGCATTTTTGATGAAATTTTACCGGTCTGTCATGGATAAATTATAAAGCAGATCGGTTTGGGAATTCCAAACATTTCCCAGGTTCTGGAAGTATTTCGTCAGACGAAAAAGGGGGGGGATGATTCGAAAGTAATGATTTCAAATAGCACAGTATTTTGAGGATTCGGTCAAAAAAAAACAGTTGATTTCTAAATAATCTAAATAATCTCAATGAACTGTTTTCGCGAAAAATTTATGTTGATCGACGAAGAATTGTTAGTTAATCTAAAAATACTGCCTGCTGAAGATGACGTGGAATATCAACGTTAAATCAAATCTTCTCTCAAGCTACCCCTCTGATATGTGGTGGACTGGCATGCTTCGTTTTTCGTAAATTCATCAATTGAGATGAGAGCGATTCAAAGCATGGCTGTTTACAGTCCCTGCCGCTCTCCTCATTGATGACTAACCGGAAAATTATTTATTTCCAAATTTTTTTCTAGTGCTCAGAGGAGATCGAAAATGTCAAAAGCAAAGTACCGTTCTGCATTTACTCTTATTGAATTGTTGGTGGTGATCGCGATTATCGCCATTCTGATCGCGTTACTTTTACCAGCCGTGCAGCAGGCCCGGGAAGCAGCAAGGCGATCCACCTGCAAAAACAACTTGAAGCAGATTTCACTGGCACTTCATAATTATCATGATACTCATCGGGTAATGCCATCCGGGATCATTGTCAAAGGGTACGTCAATGGGACTTGCAATCCCACTGTGCCCTCTGGTTTCGATAATGCAGGAGCCAACTGGATGGTGATGATTTTACCTTATATGGACGAGTCGAATCGGTACAATTCATTTAATTTCAATGCTCACTTTACACCAATTTTCAAAATCACCGCCGGTGTGCCTGCAGCTTATTCTGGAACATTATCGGTCAATTCTACCGAACAGAACCGTGCGCTTCCTAAATATCAGTGTCCATCGGACCCCCGTTCACAAGGTAGCACGGCCAATAGTAATTATTTCGCCGTTATGGGTGGGGGAGCGCGTCCCGCAACAGGAACAACAATGCCGTGTACTGCCCTTGCAGCCGGTCGGGTCTTCTTTGACACCGGGATGTTTGCCATTAATACCAGCAAAAGATTCCGGGATGTCATCGATGGTACAACGAATGTTTTCATGGTTGGCGAAAGCAAATATATGAATACAAAGGAAATGCGTCCTGCTGCCTACAATACCTGGGCATCAGGTCCCCATGTCAGCGGTGGAAACTGGGTGATGCACAGTGCGGTTGCCGCGATGACCGATCAGATTAATAGTGTCGCAGTTCCCGCAGGTGGCTCCTGGGATATTGATGGTCGTCTCTTTGGCAGCGAACATGTCGGGGGCTGTCACATGTCGATGGTAGATGGCTCAGTGCATTTCTTCAGTGAGAATACTGACATCACCATTCTAAGGCAATTAGCAAATTGTGCAGATGGATTGCCAGTAGGAGGCATCGGTCAATAAAGACCTGATGCTCTTACCTGCGTTGTTGAATACGGTGCGGGTATCGCCGCCTGTTCCGTATCAAGAGCACTGAAGACTGGCTTACAGTCCCTGCAGAAGCGCCTTATCAAGGCGAGACTGCAGGGGGCTGTTTATTCTCTCAATCAACATACATTGATATTACTGCAGGACCCAAATGAAAATTCTAAGTCTGATTTTGATGTTAATATTGATCTCTTTCGGCTGTAGTCAGGGAGAAGCGGATGGACCTGAGAAATTTGCTCTATCCGGGAAAGTCACTTTCGCTGGAAAACCAGTCCCGGCGGGAGAAGTCAGTCTGGAACCTGATTCTGCCAAAGGAAATTCCGGACCTGCTTCGGTTGCCATAATCAAGCAAGGCGAATATGCCACAGAAACCGGCAAAGGGATTATCGGTGGGCCATATATCGTGCGAATCTCAGGAAACGATGGTGTATCGGTCACCCTGCCAGACGGAATGCAGCTGCCTGAAGGCAAGCAGTTATTTGGATCGTATGAAACAAAAATCGAATTCGCGAAGGAGAATGCGACAAAAGATTTTGAGGTACCAGGTGTACCTGCAAAGAAATAAAGTGAATATACTTTTTAACTGAAAGAATAAAGAGCGTTAGAATCTTAAAATGGCATTTGGAGAAATATCGCCAGCAGACTTCATAAAAATGTTTGAAGGTACGGGCAGATTTAGTCGCGTTATTTCGTTCCATGCACCGATCAAACAGAAGAATTCCAGGACTGGTTTAATCAAAAGCCATTTCCGAACGGGTAATCACCCGGCAGCATCAAATCATATCTGACATTGTTCGAAAAACAGCTCTCTTCGGCAGCCAGCTGTTAATACGTTGCTGCTGCTGAAAAGCGGTGAGGTTGCGCTGCTTGCAAACCCCCGGATCAAATCGCTGATCGAAAGCAAACCAATCTGGTACACAGACGACCAAATTCAGTTGCTTGCTTTAGCCTTATCAGGATTGGTGCAAATAAAATGTTTTACAAAAATAACGTTTATTTCCGGGGTATTATGCGTCCAGAGATGTTTGGGAAGCGTGGGTAATTCCTGGATTTAACAAAGTGGCACACCAGTTGCTTTTCAATTACTTCAAGTCAGGAGACTCAACTTACATACCACCGCTTGAATTCATATTTAAGGAGAAAGTAATGACGACTCGTGAAGAAATACGTGGGAACTGGAAACAACTTCGTGGTCGCATTGAAGAACGCTGGGGCCAACTTACCTCGAATGATCTTGATGAACTGGAAGGAAAAACCGATCAGCTCGTCGGAAAAATTCAACAGAAGACCGGAGAAACCAGTCAGAAAATCGAAGCAGAATTAGACGCCATTATCAAAAACCTGTCAGAGTCGGCTTCGTGTGCCAGCGACAGAATAGGTGAATCTGTCAAGAAAACAAAAGAACAACTCGCTCAAGCTTCTGAAGCAGCTCGCGAACAGTATGAGCGAGTCAGCGAATCAGTTCAGGATGGCTATCATCAGGCTGAACACACGGTGCGCAAACATCCTGCCGAATCAGTGGCTGTGGCTTTTGGGACAGGACTGATTGCCGGCGTGATCGTGGGGCTGGTCTGGCGTAAATAGATCACCGCGCGGGTCAGTTGCTTTTAAAAAGAGAACCGGATTAAAGGAGAAAAAAATGATTCATCAACAGGAAGATGTTGCAAACCGTGTCTCACAGACACCCCCGCCTGTCTCTGACAGTGACAGTGGGACAGAGCAGAATCTGTCTGCAAAGTTCTGCCAATACATTGAAGAGAAACCTGCATCGTCCGTATTGATCGGGCTCGGGGTCGGCCTGGGAACCGGGGTGATTCTGGGCTCGCTATTACGCGGCTCGTCCAGATACTTTTCTCCCGATGAAGCGTTTGTCGAACGGATCGGAAATAATGTGAAAGATTCACTGGCGGAGATCATCCCGTCTTCTTTCAAAAAGCACTTCCGTTTTTAGTTCGGAATCAGGCTCACACGTGCATTATCAGGGGACTGCTGGATCGCCTGGCATGAGGCTCTGTTTTTGGGGAAGAACTAGCAAGACAGTAGGAGACAGAATTGTGTCTGAGCAGTCAAAATCGAATCGCGCTGCCCACATCCGCCACGAGATGAAACTCCTTCGTCAGGATATTGATAAAGATATCCATCAGGTAAAACAGAGTGCTTCGGCTCTGACGAAATGGCAGTATTACATTAAAACATATCCCTTGGCCAGCATCGGGGTGGCGGCGGTTATCGGTTATTTACTGGTACCTAAAAAACAAGTGTTTCAGGGTACGGATACAAAAACACTCGAAAAGCTGATTCGTAAACATCAACCGGCACTCGAAAAAAATTCGAAGGATGAGACAAAACATGGAGTAATGCGAACAGCGTTTACTTTTATGGCGGGATTGGCCTTGAAGGCAGCAACCGCACAAATCGTTCACCATCTGGCATCGGGTAGTCAGGGGGGGGCGGTACAAAATGATTCTACAGGATCATCATCGCCAGGATTTGGAGAAGGGATATCTTCTTCCGTCTCATTTTCCAATGAGAATTGATATCGCAGGAGACAGACAGGTGATGCAGGAAATTAAGCTGAAACAATTTGGAAAATTTCACAGCAGGGCCGTCTGCAGCGATTCAACGGAGGCGTTGAAGAATGGCTGCAACACTGAGCCCGGAACTGATATTGGAGGATGGGGACAATGTCTACAAGAACACATCACGAATCATCCACAAATGGCTTTGAAGGTCGGTTTGCTGGCGGGAATCGTCATGGGCTGGTGGGTGAAGAGATGAGAAATCCTAACGGTCAGCCGAACCGGGCCCGGACATCCAACTTACAGGGGCATTTAGGCAACCTGGGGGCCGACATAATAAGCCTCAGTGAGTTGCAGCTGGAATTGATCGCCGTCGACACGCGAGACGCCTCACGGGAAGCCTTTTTCCCCACACTGATGGTCTGTCTGGCGACGGGCTTGTGCGTGGGAGCTTGCCCCGTTGCGTTATTTGGTTTGTCATTATGGTTGACTGAGGTCTCTGGGCTCAGTCAGATCGCCGCTTTATTAACCGTTTCCGGAGCCGGGCTGGGGATCGCAGCCATCCTGTTTTTTCTCGCCGTCGAAGGGTTCAAAAGAAGTTTTTCTCTCCTGAAGCGATCGCGCACTGAACTGCAAAGTAACATTAAATGGATCAAAAAGATCCTTTCTGAAAAACACAGTTACCACTAGAAACTGAGGTAATCAGATCTTTTAACCAGTTATTAACTCCCTTGGAAAGGAGAATTTCTCATGAATGCGACAACAACCACTCAATATACTACAACACCCCCACAGCGATCGGTTTCAAATAATCAGTCGTCTCAGAACGAGGTTTGTGATCAATTGCAACCTGTCGAGGATATTCTGGATTATGTCAAAATGTACGCACGCCAAAAACCGGGAACGGCTGCACTCTGGTGTTTTGGAGTCGGTTTTATTGTAGGCTGGAAATTAAAGCCCTGGTAAGGTCGCAATGGCGAGGCAGGGCAGGGACTCGCGGTCGAGGATCGGATGACCGATTTTCTCGTGCTGAATGGAGTATCAATTCTAAGGAGTTAAAGCGGTGTCCACATCCAGTTCCTCTCGAAATATTATTCACAGCGCTGAGCCGCAACAGACCGCCTATGCTGCTGAGCCGAAACAGGATGCGGACGCTGTTGAGTCACAGACATCGGATGACGATCGCGTGGCTGTGAACAGACCGCCTGAGAAAATTGTGACTCACACGTATGGACGGCTTTCATTGGCGATACTAGCGACACTGGGAATTGTGCATGCCCTGTATTTTGCACGCGCGATTCTAATCCCCATGGCACTGGCGATTGTACTCTTTTTTCTACTGGCTCCCGTGGTGCGTTTCCTGACTCGCTGGCGTCTGATGACAGAGTCCATCGCTGCTGCGATCGTCGTACTGGTATTGAGCACGACGATTGGTTTCACCAGTTATTTCCTTGCGGGGCCGATTTCCGATTGGGTTGCCAATGCTCCTGCCACATTTCGTGAAGCTGAACAAAAACTACGATTCTTCACGGATCCGGTAGACAAGATTGACCAGGCGTCTGAACAGGTTTCGAAAATTGCTTCGGGATCGGAAAAAGATGATGTTGTAAAGGTTTCCGTTCAACAACCTGCAGTCACAAGTTATCTGTTGAATTCGACTCTTAACTTTCTGGCGGGAGCGACCATCACCATGGTACTCGTTTATCTGCTCCTGGCGATGGGACACCGTAACGTGAATTCCGTCGTGGAACTGATCCCTACGGTGGAAGATAAACGGGGCTTTGTGACGATGATACGTAACGTAGAGCAGGGAATTTCGCATTATCTTCTCACGATTACCGCGATTAACATCGGGCTGGGCACTGTCATTGGCGTGATCCTGGCTCTGTTGGGGCTCCCTGATCCCTTTCTGCTGGGAATCATGGCGGCGACGCTTAACTTCATTCCCTTTGTGGGACCATTCGTCGGTGCTGCAGTCACGTTTTTGATTGGCGTCGTATATCTGCCCACGCCGGCAGAAGCTGTGATTGGTCCCCTGATCTATATTTTGATCAATGTTCTGGAAGGTAATGTGATTACGCCTCTGATTTTAGGTCGATCCATGAAATTAAATCCTGCCCTGGTTTTTATCTGTATCGTCTTTTGGGGCTGGGCATGGGGCGTCGCCGGCATTCTCCTTGCCGTTCCGTTAATTGGAATCATTAAAATCTCTTGCGACCATTTCAAATATCTTCAGCCGGTGGCCCGCATCCTCTCAGGGTGACCTTACGAAGTTTCATTCAGCAGGGAATTTAAAATCGCGCTGGCCCCAGGGAGCCGGGGTGGAGCCAGACCAAGCAGTTGCAGGCAGATCGGCGTGATGTCGACAATACGCAGGGCGTCAGGCAATTCAAAATTCTCAGGCAATCCAGCGGCGATCAGGGGAGCTGTAGAATCTAAATAATGCAAAGAGCCATGCGAACCCGCCGGATTGCAATTGAGTTCTGGCAGACAGAATTCCTTACCCAGTTGAGCCGTGACCCAGATGTTACCTGTTTTTTCAGAGAAGCTGGCTGCGATGCGTTCGAATGCGTTTGGGTAATTTCCATACTCAATCCGGTTCTCGGGAGTGACAGAGGCATCAACGGCAGACAAGTCCCCCTCCCATTCCCAGGGTGTCCCATAACAGTCGGTCGCGTTTCCCTGCCGAGTCATTGCGGGTTGAAAGACAAGGTGCCCCCGGTCGCTTGTCTGAACGTGAAATGCAGCCTGTTTTGTGCCATTCAATCCGCTGTCATGTTCACACCAGATCACCTGATCGATCGCCTTGCATTCCAGCAGACAGCCGATCACTTCTTCACGCCGAGTCCAGATTTCAGACCGCAGATAGATTTGAGCGGAACGCATGTTCGGGCAGACCATCAAATCTTCAGAATTGTTCCAAGGCTTGCCCGCCTGAACCAGTGGGAACTTCTCAAGCACCTGATTTAAATCGACGACCGGGCTGTCATCCAGATCACTTTGAGAATGATCTCCCGTGATCAAAACAGCAAATTCTTCGAGCAGCTTGTCTATTCCCCCTTGTGCTTCAAATAATTGTCCTAAATTGACATCAATGGCTTCCAGAGTTGAGAGCGCATTGGCAGGGCCGTTGGCATGACTGTCGAAATCGTTATTGGGAAAATACGCCAGGGTAAAATCGGGGAGCGCCTGCTGGTCTGCCAAAGCCAGGAGGTAGTCGGCGGTTGTTTCATCATGAAACCCGAAGCGGCGCGACAATCCTCCTCGAGCCGAGGGATACGTGCCGTACAAGGGAGTCGAAACGAATTCCCCCAGGAACATGGTATGCGGCCCGCGCATGTTGCTGGCCAGAGTGACACCGGGAATGAGTTTGAGCAGCGTCGGGGTCGTCGTTTCATGATCAACGGTACCGCGATACCACATGAAATTGATCACCGCGTCAGACAGGGAACCATGCCGCTCAATGTGTTCAAAAATTGTGGAGACCTGCAACCGATCTCTGTTCAACTTGATTTGAAAGTCATTGATAAAATGATTCATACCCTCATTCATAATCGCCGGCAGGTCAGACCCGAAATAGGCGACCTCGTCGTCGTCGAGATCGTACCAGTAGGCCCCTGAAATACCATGTTCGAAAGGGTAAGCACCTGTTACCAGGGCACATGTCGCTGCCGGAGTGATTGAGGGAAAAATCGAAGTGCACTCGGGACAAAAGGCTCCTTTCTCCACCAGCCGCTGGAAGTTTGGCAGTTTTCCCTGCTCAAGAGCGGGGGCGACAACCCGCGTTGCCAAGGCATCAATGATGATTAACAGAACTTTTTTCATTTAAGACCGACTCACTTTTATCCGCTCAGAATGGAATTCTGCTCAGTCACAAAAAATGATTGAGTATAAAACATGAGATTAGCATTATCTTCAATGAAGAACAATTGATTTCCCTACAGTGATTACAATTAAGATGGTAACTTCGCTGCCTTGTATTTCGCTGTATGGTCTCTGTCAGTTTCGCGTTCAATCACAGACAGGAAATTCGAGACGCTTGCAACGCCTGGTAAAAAAACTGCGGGTTGCAATAAGTGCAACCCGCAGCGTCAGAACCAAACTCAGTCGAGCTGGATTATAAATCACTCTTAGGTTTCGTGTTAATATCCACATCCAAACCGTTGCGTTTTACGCGAACATCAACACCATATCGTTTATGGAGATCTTTCGTAAATTTCGGATCAGCAAAGTTTGGCCAATGGTCATTGTCAAAACCCTGGGCACCATCGAGCTGCTTCTGAGTGACATTGAGCACAAGCACATATTCATCCTTGTCTTCCGGATCCTGTTGGATCTTGAAAGCTTCAAAGGGAACAGCAAACATTTTGCTTCCGACTCCCAGAAATCCTCCGTAGGTAACGGCGGCGTACCGAACTTTGCCTTGTGAGCTGTCGAGAACGATGTCGTTAATTTCGCCTACGCTTTTTCCTTCTGAGTTCTGGATATTCATGCCAGACAACTGACTGGCACGAATGTTAGCACCGGCCGTTTTCTCGTCTAGCTGACCGGCTTTCGCCCGGCTCTGATTATTCTTTCGCATTTTGGTATCGATGCCGTAACGCTTATCAAGCTCTTGCGTAAATTTCGTATCCGCAAAGTTTGGCCAATGCTCTTTATCAAAACCCTGGGCGCCATCGAGTTGCTGCTGAGTGACGTTGAGGATTAAAAGGCATTCATCCCGGTCGTCAGGATTCCGTTTAATTTCGAACGCTTCAAACGGAACGGCAAACAATTTATTCCCGAATCCCAGAAACCCTCCGTAAGTGACAGCGGCGTAACGGGCTTTCCCGTTTGTGGCATCCAGCACGATATCATTGATTTCACCGACATTTTTCCCCTCGGAATTTTTAATGTTCATTCCCATCAGTTTACTGACGCGGGTATTGATGCCGGCTTTCTTTTTGCCCTGGTGAACGGTTTTTGTTTGACCGGTTTCCGTGATAACTTCCGGTTTTTCATCATTATTTGGATTGTCATTAGCAAGAGCATTTCCTGCCAACAACAAGGCCGAAATACCGCATGCTAACGCACTCGTTATTAGCGCATGACGTTTCATGTTCTTATCCTTTAAATAAAAATTGATCATGTTTGAGCTACACAATACCCGTGAATTTGTTCCTGAACGAATTCTGCCATCAGGTGACACGCTACATGTCTGGCTTTGGAGTAAAGGGAAACAATACTTCCTGATGCGACGCTTCGCGGTCAGATGTATCTGAGTCACCACTGGCAGAGTTATTCGATGTTTTAAAAATCAGTAAAATCTGTTTGCTGATTTGAGTTTAGCAGTGGCAGGATGATTCAAACTGTGAAACCTGCTTTTCGGCCTCTTCTTTTGCGATGCCATATCGTTCCTGAATCTTGCCGACCAGCTCGTCGTGTTTTCCATCAATTTTGTCAAGTTCGTCGTCTGTGAGCTTACCCCACATCTGCTTGGCCTGACCTTTAAGTTGCTTCCATTTACCTTGCATTTGATCGTTGTTCATTTTCCTTCTCCGTTGATTTGAGATTATTTCAAGATTTATCAGTTACACATTATTTTGCCGATCATTGTTTACGATTCGGCAAATATTCTCTCGTATTGTTAAAAACCGGGCTGCGATTATTTTTTGTCGATATCGACATCCACTGCACCGGTACCCCGGTCGCGTTCAATTTCAATCTCGCCTCCTGGCGTTTCAATATCGAGTACTTTTTCCTTGTTGTCACAACCGACCATTGTGAAAGCGGGCGTGACCATCAGCAGGGTTGCAATCGTGTGCACCCAGATATTTTTCATATTTTGTTTCATTGGATCTTCCTTTATTTATTCTCCGGTCAACTCAGAATCGTCCCATTAAAACCAGGATGAGGACGATGATTAAAATCAGACCGAGGCCACCACTGGGGCCATATCCCCAGTTCCGGCTGTGTCCCCATGTAGGCAACGCGCCCAGGAGCATTAAAATCAGAATGACGAGTAAAATGGTGCCCAGCATTGGAGTGTTCCTTACTCTGAAGTAAATGGACTTGAACCGCTGATTCGAAATATCCTGTTATTTTCAACGTCTTAAATCTGACGCAGATTTAAGGTAGTAGGTCGAAAACTCAGGTAAGCTATTCCCGTTACCAATAAGTCGGTCGCCCGTGAAAATCGTAAAGTTGTGTTTCGTATGCGCGGTTTACTGGCAGCCGTGGATCATAGACGGGTGCGTTTTTCACCTGGTCTTGAGTCAAATCAACATGAGCTTTCCGGTCATCCCATGTGATATGGGTAAGCCAGTCGAACGCAATAATGACTTTTTTGCCCGGAAACCAGTTCCGAGTATCAATAATGAGGTAACGCAACGACCAGCTCTCGGTGTCGATGATGATGTCTTCCACATGACCGACCGTGCCTTCCATACACTGGATTTCATATCCAGTGATTTCAGAGATACTTCGCAGATGTGGGTCTCCCTGCATCTGCTCGGGTTGTGTTTCAAACTCGGAATTAAATACTTTTCGCCCCATCAGAACGGGTATCGTTGTTCCCCAATACACGGGCCAGTTATAATATTCCGACAGCTCATATTCGTGCTGTCGCGAGACGGGGCTATGGGTTTTCAGAGACGGCGCGCCTGCTATATCTGCCTTCGAAAGTACTGTCGGTAGCTTATGAGTATCCAAATCGGGCTCTCTCATTGCGACCGGCGAAATCAAAACTTGCCGACTGATAAGCCAGCTGCCTGTATCAACGACGACATAACGCGTAATTTTCAATTCATCATCAAACAGAAAGTCTCTCACTGTTCCAAATTCCCCGTCCGTTGCAAGGAGCGTGTAACCTTTGAGTTCGTTCGTGCTGCGAAACATAGTTGTCTCCTTTTCTTTTACTGGCTGTAAATGAAATGCAGATCGTGTGCCATTCGCAGTTGTTTTATTTTGATTTTGATTGAATCAACACGACTTCCTGCTGATCTCTCGCCATTTCCAAGATGTTTTTCTGATTCCCCATGGAAATAACGGTTTCCTGGTGAAGCTGCCGGTTAGTGAAAGAATGCGTATTCAGCGAACGCTGATGAACCGATCTGCTTGGCGAACAACCAGCAGAAGCAATACCCGCGGTCAAGTAATAAAAAGCTCTGTGTGCATAAGAAAGGGCGCCACGGGGCTTTTTTCACTGGCTTGCAAATGACCTGATCAGTACGACCGGGTTGAATTCTCCGATGTGCCGCTGAGATTGCTGTCCAAACCATAAACGTGACAGAGGTCTGGTTAATCGGGTAATTTTGGCCCGATTTCGTCATTCCGGTAAAAATCAAAGAGTAGAAACGACACGATTCTCGGCTCAGAAAACAACAATGTTGTTCTTACCCGCACGATTCAGAGATTTCTGGAATGTTGTTCCCAAGTGTCCAATCCTGAATAAAAGTTCGATGAGATGCTATGCGTAATCAGTACATGTACTGTAAGATCCATTGATGCAAAGCGATATCATGTTGCAGGGATCAGGTTCGTCTGGCTCATTCGTTGTAATTTACGCCTGCGGGCAGCTTTAAATATGACATCCCTTTTGATAAAATGAACAAAATCAGGGAATGTAATTCAATAACAATAGGACTACTGAAACATGCCAAAAGCTTTGGTTGTAGATGATGACCGTACCGTGCGAGAAATGGTGCGCCGTTCATTAGAAAAAATTGATATTGAAGTCATCGCTGTCGGAACAGCTGAAGAGGTCCTGGAAGCAATTCACGCTGAGGCACCGGAAGTGGTGTTACTCGATATTATGTTGCCCGCGATTTCGGGTCTGGATGTCTTTCGTCAGATCCAGAAAATTGACAGGCGTCTGCCGGTTATCTTTATCACATCATCGAGTGAAAGCGATGTGGCGATCAAAGCCATGCAGTTAGGAGCCTTTGATTATCTAGCAAAGCCACTCGACCTCCCCAGACTGACTGAACTGACTCTGAAAGCCATTGAGACGCGACGGTTGATGAACATCCCTGTCGCATTACCACTGGGTGATATGACGTCAAAGCGGGGAGATCAGTTCGTTGGCCGTAGTCCGGAGATGCTGGAAGTATTCAAATCCGTGGGCCGCGTCGCAGCAGAAAATGTGAATGTACTCATCCGCGGAGAGAGTGGTACAGGAAAGGAACTCGTTGCACGGGCCATTTATCAACACAGTCCGCGGTCAGAGGAATGTTTCATGGCCGTCAACTGTGCGGCACTCACCGAAACGTTGCTGGAAAGCGAACTTTTCGGCTATGAAAAAGGGGCATTCACCGGGGCCGATCGGCAACGCATTGGTAAATTTGAGCAATGTAACGGGGGCACGATTTTCCTGGACGAAGTCGGTGACATGTCCCAGTTAACCCAGGGAAAAGTACTGCGACTGCTGCAGGAACAGAAGTTCGAACGTGTCGGTGGCAATAAAACAATTGAAACTGATGTCCGTATCATTGCAGCTACGAATCGAAACCTCGAAGAGATGGTCAAGAACGGTTCGTTTCGCGAAGACCTGTTCTATCGGCTCAATGGGATGACGATCCTGCTGCCCCCCTTGCGTGAACGGGGTCAGGATATCGTCTTGTTAGTGGAGCATTATCTGAACAAGGCCTGTCATGAGATGGGACGTACTGAAATTGAAGGTGTGTCTGCTGAAGCACTGGAGTTGTTTTTGCAATATCGCTGGCCAGGAAATGTAAGGGAGCTACAAAGCCTGATTCGACAATCGCTTCTGAAAAGTACCAGTCCGATCATTGTTCCCTCGTTTCTGCCAGACGAAATGTGTCACCATTCTCCTGTTCCGACCGAATCCAAATTGTCTGAGCCGGAAAATATATCCGAAAACGAGGTGCTTCCAGCGTCTGACCTGCGTCTGTTCATCGATCAGAGACTGGCAGCGATGTCTACAGACCTTTACAGTGAAACGCTAGAAGCGATGGAGCGCTACCTGCTCACGCGCGTCTTAAACGAAACCGGTGGCAACCAGACTCGCGCCGCCGAAATTCTGGGAATCACTCGTGGAAAGATCCGCGATCGAATCGCCCAGTTCGGTATCTCATTGGCGAAAACCGTCAGTATCGACGACGATGCATGCTAAGACAGCCAGATGAGTGTATGGTGGTTTCTTTTCTCAGCATGCTGGATCACGGGAATTATTAAGGCCTGAGCATTCACTTTTTTGCCCACCCTCTGATGAAACAGGGGAAACCTGTATACAGTCTGGCGTATTCCACAGACGGTTGCTGACCACTCAAGACCGGTTATCGATCGATCGCCGGGCAACCATTTTCCGGCTATCGACGGATGTTCTCTCAGTTCGCCTACGCCACTTTTATTTTCCTATCATCCTTTTATGTAGTGACTTACATAAATTTCATTTTACTGTGGTCTGGTTTGGCACAGCACTTGCGGTTCTATGTTCTATCGCAACAACGCGATCAAAAAAACAAAGTAAGTCGAGCGAACCGGGTTAAAAACCTGGTCGGCTGGAGTTTGCTGACTTTGTTGTTGGCCCGGCCGGATCGGAAAACAGAACGCCGATTTCGGATAAAAGAACCACACATACTGAAGGGGTAGAACCATGTTAAGTTGGGCATTGATGTTTTTAATTATTGCTTTGATCGCAGGGCTGTTTGGTTTCGGGCTGGTCGGTGGTATGGCCTATGGCGCTGCTAAGATCTGTTTCTTTGTCTTTGTCATTCTGGCTATCATCAGCATGCTGACCGGTAAGCGAGTTCCCACGGAATAGTCTGGGAACGCGAGATCTTCATAATTGTGTTGAACCAAACTGCCGACGGCGTACTTAATGTATGTCGTCGGCTTGGTTATTATTCAATCATGGTCATCTTAAGGAAAATACAAATGCAAAACTTGATTATCGTTGTGTTAATCATTGTTGCTGTGGTGGCGATGGTGCTTGGTGGATGGGTATCATTCTCCAATTTTAATGACAACGCGGCCATGACGATTCACAAAAAAGAAGTCAAAAAAGATACTGAAGAGGCTGTTCAGAAAGGCGAAGAGTTCATTGAAAAAGCAGCGGACCAGGGGCGCAAACTGATTGATCAGTCTAATGATTCCCGATCACAGCAGACAGATTCAGAGTCATTGGAACAAACTGAAACACGCCGCAAGTGAGAACGATGAATGTGTTCTTGCAGGTTAGAGATCGAACAGTTATCAATCACAACACGTCTAAATAAAATCATATTGGCTAAGAATCACTAACTGACTGTGCTCTGTTTTCATGGAAATCCACACCAGATTCTGCTATCTTAATGGCTGATCCTTCCTGTCTCCAATCCACCTCTAATTTCTATGGAAATCCTATTTTGAACATTTAAATAAAGTCGGGCACAATGTGATAATGACTGACAAGGATAAAATATCGGCTAGTGGGTTATGGGCATCTGATGATCGTCTGCAGGCAATTATAGATTCTGCGCTGGATGCCGTGATTACAATCGACATCGAAGGCCGTGTGATTGACTGGAATCGGCGTGCAGTAGAAATCTTCGGCTGGTCACGCGAAGAAGCGACCGGAAACACTGTCGCCGAATTGATTGTCCCACCACAATATCGCGCACAACACCTCGATGGACTTCGCCTGTTCAAATCCACCGGCCAGGGACGCGTGTTCAATCAAAGACTGGAACTGACGGCCACTCGAAGAAACGGTCAGGAATTTCCGATTGAGCTCATGGTGACTGAGATACACTGGAATGGACAGACCATTTTCAACGCGTTTGTGCGAGACGTTTCGGACAAAAAAGAGGCCGAGCAACTGATCGCACGTGAAAAACTCGAAGCAGCCTTACTGCAACAGGCGAGTTTTTCTTCCTCGACGACAGATGCTTTAGAAGACGCATTACGTATCTGTGTCACGAATCTCTGTGAGATTACCGGTTGGCCGGTAGGCCATGCTTTCGTCCTTAATAAAGCTGGCAATCGACTCGTGTCTTCCCGTATCTGGCACTTTGCAAACAATAATAATTTCTGCGTACTACAGACTGTTTCGGAACAGGTCGCTTTGTCACGGGGAGAGGATTTACCAGGACAGGTCTGGGAGAGAGGCGAGGCGTTATGGATTACAGATCTCGAACATGATGAGCATATCATTCGCAGAGGTGAGAATTTGAATCTTGGAGTTAGATCAGCGTTTGGCTTTCCGGTGAAACTGGATGGTGAAATTATCGCAGTGGTCGAATTCTTCAATACCCAGCAGACCCCTCTGGATTTGAACATTTTGGCGTTCGCACGCAGTGTCGGCAATTTAATCCGACACGTCATCGAACGCATACAATGGCAGGAAGAACGAACGCGGCTGGCAGCAATCGTTGATTCCTCAGGCGATGCCATTATTGGCAAAGCACTTAACGGAACAATTACGTCCTGGAATAACGGTGCCGAAGAAATTTATGGCTGGCAGGCTGAGGAAGTAATCGGCGAAACGGTCTCTATCCTGCTGCCTCCCGGGATGGCGCGCGAGGAATCCGAAATTTTTGAAGCAATGAAGACGGGCCGTCGGCTGGATCAGTTTCAAACAAGGCGGATGCGAAAAGACGGAACCATATTTGATGTATCTGTCACCGTTTCGCCGATTCGTGGTTATGACAATCAGGTTGTCGGTTCTGCAACGATTGAACGAGACATCAGCATTAGACGACGTCGCGAAGAAGAACTTCGCAAAGCACGCGATGAGGCCGAGCATGCAAATCGTGCACAAGGAGAATTCCTGGCCAATGTGAGTCATGAATTGCGTACCCCAATGAATGCAATCCTGGGTATGCTGGAACTGACATTGCAAGAAAATCTCACGCCCGTGAAGCGGGATTACCTGCAGACGGCGAAAGATTCAGCCGATTCACTACTGCTGCTCGTGAATGATATTCTGGACTTTTCACGGCTTGAAGCGGGGCGTTTTGAACTCGAACCAGTGCCTTTTAATCTCCGGGATTTACTGGACGACGTTGTCAAAACCCTTTCCCTGCGCGCTTATGAAAAAGGATTGGAACTGGCATGTCGTATTAACCGGGATGTGCCGGGACGCGTGACCGGTGATCCCATCCGGCTGCGACAGATCTTGACCAATCTGGCTGGCAATGCAATTAAATTCACTGAGCAAGGCGAAGTTGTCGTTGACGTCCAACTGGTAGAACCAACTCTGCAGCAAAGGGGTGATTCCACAGGTGACCAGGACGTCCGCGATACTTCCCTCGCGATCCAGCCTGGCCAGGAAGTCATGTTGAAATTTAGTGTATCCGATACAGGAATCGGCATTGCTTCTGGGGATCGGCAACGTATTTTTGCCCCGTTTGCGCAAGCTGATGCATCAACCACAAGACAATACTCCGGCACAGGTCTGGGCCTGGCAATCTGTCATGAACTCATTGGCTTGATGAACGGACAGATGCATCTCGAGAGCGAATTGGGACAAGGCAGCCGGTTTTACTTTACCATCGCTTTAACAGTTTCTGAATCAGATGAATCAGAGACGGTGCGAGAGCAGGCAACCGTTGACCAGTTGCAAGGCCTCCCCGTACTTGTTGTAGATGACAATCAGACGAATCGCATGATTCTGGAAGAGATGCTGACAAACTGGTCCATGTCTCCGACTCCCGTCGAATCAGCGCAGGGGGCCATGCAGCAACTCTCCGTAGCCGTTGAGACGCAGCAATCGTACCCGCTGGTCATTGTAGACGCATTGATGCCAGAAACAGATGGTTTTATGCTGCTGGAACAGGCTCAAAAAGCAGGTCTGCTTGATACGGCAACCATTCTCATGTTGTCTTCTGCCGACCATCAGATTTTCTACGATCGTTGTGAAGGTCTCGACATCTCCGCATTTCTGGAAAAACCGGTTTCTCAATCAGATTTACTTGATGCGATTATGACGGCGCTGAAAGGACCGCAGCTGGAACGCGAAATCATGACTCAAATCAACGAAACGAAGCAGACGTTCCATGTTCTCGTGGCCGAAGATACGCTCGCCAATCAAAAAGTAATTACGGCAATCTTGAAGAAACGCGGCCACAGCTGCGTAATTGCCAACAACGGACGTGAAGCCATCGATTGCCTGCGGAGCAAGTCGTTTGATATTGTGCTGATGGACGTCCAGATGCCGACAATGGATGGATTACAGGCAACCGCCATGATTCGCGAACAGGAAGAACATTCACAAGACCATATCCCGATCATCGCCATGACCGCTTACGCGATGCGCGGCGATCGAGATAAATGTCTTGCTGCTGGAATGGACAGCTACATTTCAAAACCAATTGATGCAAAAAAACTGATCCACCTACTGGAGAAGTATGCCATGAAATCCACAAAAAAACGTTCCGCATTTGATAATCCGAACAAGGAAAACTCTTCCGAGAAAGATTCTGTTAAGGCGCGGCAAATCACAAAAGCGAACATGTCGGAAAGCGAGAAGCCTGTCATCAATATGCAGGCTGCACTCAGACGCGTTGGTGACGATCTTGAGATACTCAACGACATGGTGAATTATTTTCTGGAAGACAATTCCAGCCTGTTGCAGCAGGTTCGCGCTGGTGCGGAAAACGGTGAGTTCGACGAAATGATTCGGGCCGCCCACAGCTTAAAAGGGCTCTGCGCCAACTTCGACGCACAGGATGCGTCCAATGCTGCTAAAACGCTGGAGATGATGGGGCAGTCAAATGATCATGCTGTGTTGAACAATGCCATTGTGCAGCTTGAATCAGAACTCTCACGACTTACGGCAGCATTAATTCAATGGCAGGCGCAGAATACCTGAAGCGCGGCAACAGGCAACAATCTTTGTCGTCAGCTCAGGCTTTGTCAATTCCGGTTAAGATGCTGTTTCGGTTTGCCATATTCTCAATTCAGCCGTGAAGCAAGTTGCTGCCAGTGATCGTTCATTGCGCAATTCGGCTGATCAGCGATCGTCCATTCCACTCTCGCATCGATCAGTTTACAAAAAACACGAAAAACAGCCTGTTTTTCTGTACTACCTCTGAATCTACTCCGCAGATATTTAATTGGTACGATATCTGCTTTGAATCAACTTAAGATTAATTTGAAACATGACTTCATTGGGAGATTCTAATGTATCCGGATACGGAAAAAGTGTTCTGTCGGATCAACGAGCAAATTCACTGTGAGCTTGATGCCTGGTATACCTATCTGGCAATGTCGACCTGGTGCAGTAAAAAATTCTTTCCCGGATTTGCGAAATGGTTTAATTCACAAGCACAGGAAGAGTACATGCATGCCATGAAACTCCGCTGGTATCTTGTCGCGCGAGGCAGGGTCGTCAATTTAAAACAAATCGAAAAACCCCAGACTGAGTTTGCCTCCGTTGTCGACCTGTTCGAAGCTGCTCTCAAACATGAAACAGAGAATACTCGTAATATTATTGAGATCTTCCAGTTTGCTTTTGAAGAGAAGGCTTATGCCTCTGTAACCGAACTGCAGTGGTTTAGCAGGGAACAGGTGGAAGAAGAAAAGACGTCAGAGACGAACCTGGCACATATAAAAATGGTTGCCAACGATCCGGCTGCCTTACTCGATCTTGATAAGGCGTTCGGGGTACGTGAATCTCTCTTTCCCGTTCCCGCCACCGTTTGAGCTCCCTTTCGTAGCAGGATTCTATGAAGTATCCCAATACTGCTACTGTGCCTCCATTCCAGAAAGGAATAAAGTAATGTCCACGAATCTACAACACCAGGTACAACCTCAGTCATCCGTCATTGCCGATATTTTACGCATCATTCTGGCAATCATTCTGCCTCCGGTCGGAGTATTGCTTCAGGTTGGCCTGGGGATGCACTTCTGGTTGAATATCGTACTCACATTGTGCGGTTACATCCCCGGCCTCGTGCATGCCGTCTGGGTGATAGCAAAGAAATAACAGCTAAGCTTTCCGGGTTAAACTCAATCACGTTCTTTTAACCCGAAAGAGGCCATGGTAATGCGATCGTCGAATTCCTATTCGGCGATCACATTGATCCCTTCCCGTATTGTCGACATGAGTTTTCATGGTACCACGGACTTCAATCTGAAGGAACCGTGTTTTTGAGTCACAGTATCAGAAGGCAATTGACCTCACGCGAAGGAGAGACCTTTTATCAACTGGCGCGGGCCAACAGCTTGCACATAAACGGTTGCTCGAGCTTGAGTCATTGTCAGTGCCTTTCATTTTGATCACATGTTTGTCAGACAGCCGCCAGACGTCTCTCTTCAGCCAACCATTCAAATCCGGCAGGTGAGTTTTTCCGCACAAACGTCACATCAGCCCTGTCAGCGATATGCAGGTATTTTCAAAGGGGCACACACAGAAATGTGGGACCTGCTAAAAGAAAACCTCATGTGAATCAAGAGTTTTTGTATTCTAATAATCACTTATTTGAGTGTAATTGACTTCATGCACTCTGCCGCTATGATGAATCTTCAAACAATACAGAAATTGATGAATTATAAACAAATAGATCGCAAATAAGCTTTTAGTCTCCAAAGAATTCACCAGAGGAATCATGGGTAGGACACTGCATTTTCTAAAACACACATCTGTGGTTGTGGAATATGATGCTGACAAAAATCAGCAGTCAGTGATAACCGTATCTGGGCTTCAGCAGCCTGCCTTTGATCCTCGGCTCTTTGTTCCGCCGACCACCTTTCATCCTGCGTTCAATACTTCTCTGTCTGATGCTCCCCCGAGTCTCAAGAATCGACAGAAGGTACCGGGGTTCAAAAGAGTTCCTCGAATTTCCATTCAGCACCTGTGCGCAAGTCAAATTCACAGGTAGATTCAAGTGTTCGGCAATGTTGATGATACAAACAGAGCACAGGTAGCCGATACCGCTCTGGTGAAGTTTGAAGATAATAAAACAGAGCAAAGGAATGGAATTTACAAGCTATGTTTGAAAACACGCATCAACCGCGTTCGTCACGTTATCGGTTTTTCATCCGGATGGTGGTCTTCACGGTCGTTGCTATGATTGTCGACGCTATTGCGCTGGGGATGGGGGCGTTCGGTTTTCACTTCCTGGAAGGGTTGAGCTGGTTGGATGCCTGTCTTAACGCCTCGTTAGTGATGACCGGCAATGGCCCTCTACATCACCCGCACTCTTCAGGAGGCAAGCTGTTTGTGACCATCTACGCAATCATGGGTGTGATCCTGTTCGCTGCTGTTATCGGCGCTTTTCTGACTCCCGTATTCCAACGGGTTCTTCACGGTTTAAATCGTCAGCGTGGAAACAGTCATGCTAAGCAGAAGCAATATCATGTCGGTGAGGGGGAGGACGAAGGGGGAGCATGAACCGCCTGCCAGGTTATCATGTCAGATCAGGCAGCACGGTCTGACTCAAATGGATTTCAAACAGCGTCTGTACTTAAAGAAGTGAAGGAAACAGTAATTTGGCAACGCATGCTGACAGTCAGTCACTTCCACTCATTTATCTCGCACGACACGGTGAGACCGCATGGAGCATCTCAAGACAGCATACCGGCTTGACCGATTTGCCTCTGACAGAACGCGGTGAACGCAACGCCTGCCGGCTGGGAGCACGACTCGAAACCGAGAGTTTTGCCCGCGTATTGACCAGTCCGCTGCAGCGCGCTTCCCGAACGTGTGAGTTATCCGGTTTCGGCGCGGTTGCCAGAGTGGATGAGGACCTCGTCGAATGGAATTACGGCGATTATGAAGGCAAGACGTCTGCGGAGATCGAGCTGCAATGCCCCGGCTGGGAAATCTTCCGCGATGGTTGTCCAGGGGGCGAGTCGGTCGAACAGGTGGCTGCCAGGGCAGATCGTATCATTAAACGGCTCCGCGCTGCCGATGGGAATAGCTTGCTTTTTGCCCATGGGCATCTACTCCAGATTCTCGCCGCGCGCTGGGTGGGACTGGAAGCGATGGCTGGCCGATACTTTTTGCTCAGCACAACCGCGATGAATATTCTTGGCTATCACCACGACCACGACGATCCAGTCATCCGGCTCTGGAATGATTGTAGTCATGCAGGTAATTAAGCGATAATTAAGTTATGATCATTCATCTGGCGGGCGGTCTGCGCCAAAGATCCACCAACGGTTCCATCAACATGGCACGATTTATGGCCGCAACATAAGGAAAAACATGAGCGAAAACATAAATTCGACAAATTTGTGCCCGTTTTCGCCCGATTATCGTGCTTCCGGCCTGCTGCTGCATATCACATCGCTGCCCTCCTCGTATGGAATTGGTGATCTGGGGCCGCAGGCGCGGCTCTGGGTTGACCGTCTCCAGGAAGCAGGGCAAACCTGGTGGCAGATATTGCCACTCGGCCCGACAGGGTACGGAAGTTCGCCTTACCAACCCCTGTCTTCTTTCGCCGGCAACTGGCTCCTGATCAGTCCGGACGATTTGATCGCGGAGGGACTGTTAGAGGCCAGTGAGACGAGCGGAGACTCCTGCTCTCCCTCTGTAGTTGACTACGCTGCGACCATTTCATTCAAATATCGGCTACTGGAAGCAGTCTGGTCTCACTTCAACAATGGAAACGGCCATGTCCTGAAGTCTGACTTTGCACAGTTTTGTATTGCAGAGCAGCACTGGCTGGAAGACTATGCTTTGTTTCAGGCCCTGCAGGACAGGTATCGGGGCGCGTGTTACCTCACTTGGCCGACCGAACTGGTTCGGCGGGACCCGGTTGCTTTGGACCAGGCGCGACGGGATCTGGCCAATGAAATCGATCAGATTCGTCTGGCACAGTTTCTGATATTCCGACAGTTGAATTGCCTCAAGGAATATGCCCGAAACAAAGGGGTGCGTTTAATTGGCGATCTGCCGTTTTTTGTTTCCCCCGACTCAAGCGATGTCTGGGCTCATCCGGAACTTTTTTTACTTGACGAACAGTTACAGCCTCGGTTTGTTGCCGGCGTCCCCCCCGACTACTTCAGTGCTGAAGGGCAACTTTGGGGCAACCCGGTCTATAACTGGGATGCGATACGCCAGACCGGCTATCGCTGGTGTATCGAACGTGTGCGTGCTTTAATAACTCACGTAGATCTGATTCGTCTGGATCATTTTCGTGGTTTTGCCGCTGCCTGGCAGATACCATCCGGATCTTCGACGGCGCTGACGGGTGAATGGGTTCCTGGACCGGGGAGTGATTTTTTCAATGCGATTCAGGCTGACCTGGGCACGCTCCCGTTCATTGCGGAGGATCTGGGACTCATCACTCCGGATGTAGAAACACTGCGAGATCAGTTTCAGCTGCCCGGAACACGCGTGCTTCAGTTCGCTTTTAATGGCGATCCAGAGAATCCGTATCTGCCACACAAGTATGTATCGAATACCGTCGTTTATACAGGGACGCACGACAATAATACCACACGCGGGTGGTACGAAGCATTGACTGACGATCAACGACAACTTATATGTCATTATCTGAAACATCCCCAGATCGAAAGTAGTGAAATCGCAGCGACATTGTTGACTCTGGCGTGGTCGTCGAAAGCGGCTCTTGCTGTGATTCCCCTGCAGGATTTACTTAATCTGGGAGAGGACGCCCGGATGAACGTACCGGGGTTCGCTGAAGGAAATTGGCGCTGGCGCTGCACAACTGATATGATGTCCCTGTCAGCCTTCCAATGGCTGCGCGAATTGACGACAATAACCCATCGATTACCTGTTCAGCAACCAACACTCGAATCCCTGCCCAACTCGGAGGTAAGACTATGAAAGCAACTCAGAAACTCCACGATCTGGGACAAAGTCTCTGGCTTGACAATATCACACGTGACCTGCTTACCAGCGGAACGCTCCAGCGTTACATTGACGAACTTTCAGTGACCGGGCTGACCTCGAACCCGACCATTTTTGATCAGGCCTTCAAGAACAGTAAATCGTACGATACTTCAATTCAGGAGAAGCTGGATCAAGGTCAAGAGGGAGAACAACTCTTCTTTGAGATCGCCCTCGAAGACATCACGCAGGCCGCAGATCTGTTTCGACCGGTTTGGGAGAAAACCAACGGCGTGGATGGCTGGGTCTCACTCGAAGTATCACCACTTCTCGCGTATGACACTGCCAGTACATTGGCTGCAGCAAAAGACCTGCATGCCCGTGCGGGGCGTCCGAATGTTCTGATCAAGATTCCCGGAACCGAACAGGGCCTTCCCGCAATCGAAGAAGCTATTTTTGCCGGTATCCCCGTCAATGTCACACTGCTGTTCTCAAGTGAGCACTTTGTTGCGGCTGCCGAAGCTTACCTGCGTGGCATCGAACGACGAATTGATGCGGGCCTGAATCCCGATATTGGTTCGGTTGCCTCATTGTTCATCAGCCGCTGGGACCGCGCCGTAATCGACAAGGTTCCTGATTCTTTGCAAAATCGGCTGGGCATCGCCATCGGTCAGCGCAGCTACAAAGCGTATCGAGACCTGCTGAATTCGCAGCGGTGGCAGCGTGCCTGCAACGTTGGTGCCCGGCCGCAACGTTTGCTCTGGGCGAGTACGGGAACCAAAGATCCCAAGGCGTCCGACATTTTATATATCAAGTCACTCGCGTCTCCTTTTACAGTGAACACGATGCCCGAGCAAACATTAATCGCGTTTGCCGATCATGGTAATCTCGATCAGACGCTGCCGGCAGATGGCGGCGACTGTGAAGCTGTTTTAGCGGAGTTCGCCAAGGCGGGTGTTGATCACAGCGCTCTGGCCACCCAGCTTCAGGAAGAAGGAGCAAAGTCATTCGTGAAGTCCTGGAATGAACTCATGGCGGAAATTGCTGCAAAGAGCGACGCACTTGCGAACGCCGATTGATGAACTTCACAAATTAAGACGCGAACCGAAAAGGAATAGGAATATGACAACCAGTGACCAGTCACTCTCAGAGTGTGCGGCGTGGAAACGCCTCGAAGCCCACTATGAAGAGGTTCAGGGGCTGCACCTGCGGGAACTTTTTGCCAATGATCCTACGCGCGGTGAACGGTTGACGGTCGAAGCTCTGGGGCTTTATCTTGATTACTCGAAGAATCGGATCACCGGCGAAACCTGCAAGCTGCTGCTGGAACTGGCCGAGGAAACGGGGCTGCGCGCACGGATCGATGCCATGTTCCGGGGTGACAAAATCAATCTCACTGAAGACCGGGCGGTCCTGCATGTGGCATTGCGGGCGCCAAAAGGGGCAAGCATCATAGTTGACGGCGTAAATGTCGTACCTCAGGTTCACGCCGTGCTGGACAAGCTGGTTGATTTTTCACAACGGGTTCGGAGTGGTGACTGGACAGGGCACACCGGTCAGCGGATTCGCAATGTCATCAATATCGGTATCGGCGGCTCTGATCTCGGGCCAGTGATGGCTTACGAAGCACTCAAGTTTTACAGCGATCGCGATCTCAACTTCCGGTTTGTTTCGAACGTCGACGGCACAGATCTGGCAGAAGCAACGCGCGACCTCGATCCGGCGGAAACCCTGTTTATCATCGCTTCCAAAACGTTTACCACGTCGGAAACGATGACCAATGCCCACAGTGCACGCGACTGGCTGCTCAATGGTCTCGGCGGCGACATAAAAGCAGTCGCGAAACATTTCGTAGCCGTTTCGACAAATGCCTCAAAGGTGTCAGACTTCGGCATCGACACCAGCAATATGTTTGAGTTCTGGGACTGGGTCGGCGGACGTTATTCCATGGACTCGGCCATTGGTCTCTCGACGATGCTGGCCGTTGGTCCTGAGAACTTTATGGCGATGCTGGACGGCTTCCATCAGATGGACGAGCACTTCCGTACGGCGCCGTTCGAAGAAAACCTGCCCGCGCTGTTGGGGCTGCTGACAATCTGGTACACCGACTTCTTCAATGTGCAGACGGTGGCCATTCTGCCTTACGAACAGTATCTGAAGCGATTTCCGGCTTACCTGCAACAACTGACAATGGAGAGCAGCGGCAAACATGTCACCCTCAATGGGACCCACGTAGACTATGATACAGGACCGATTTACTGGGGTGAACCCGGCACGAACGGTCAACATTCATTTTACCAGTTGATTCATCAGGGTACCCGGCTCATCCCTTGCGACTTCCTCGCGTTTGCACAATCACTGAATCCAGTGGGCCGTCATCACGATATGCTCCTGGCAAACGTCTTCGCGCAGGCTGAGGCGCTGGCCTTTGGAAAAACGTCAGAACAGGTCCAGGCTGAGGGAACTCCCGACTGGCTTGTACCGCATCGGGTTTTCGAAGGCAATCGTCCGTCGAACATGCTCCTCGCCGAACGACTCACGCCGGAAACACTTGGCAAGCTGATCGCGCTCTACGAACATTCCGTTTTTACCCAGGGAGCCATCTGGAACATCGACTCGTTCGACCAGTGGGGTGTCGAGCTTGGCAAGGCGCTGGCCCAGCGTATAACACCGGAGCTTGAGAGTCAGACAGAACCGGAACTCACTCACGATTCTTCAACGAATTGCCTCATTCATCGCTACAGGAAGCTTAAGAAGAATTAATCAATTCCTGGAGTTGAACCATTGACGTGCCTGCAATTGTTGCCAGCACACTAAAATTAAAATATTAATCTCGGACTTTATAAAGGCATTTATACATGACCCCTTCCGCTATTTCTCCAGAGTCTCTGGACGAACTTTGTGTTAATACGTTACGTCTTCTGGCAGTAGACATGGTACAGAAAGCAGGATCAGGCCATCCGGGCCTGCCATTGGGTTCTGCCGCGATGGCTTATACCTTGTGGGACCGTTTTCTCCAGTTCAATCCGACCGATCCGAACTGGCCTGACCGGGACCGTTTTGTACTCTCGGCCGGCCACGGCAGCGCATTAATTTACGCAATGCTGCACGTGATGGGATTTGATCTGCCACTGGAAGAACTGAAACAATTTCGACAATGGGGCAGCCGCACTGCGGGGCATCCCGAGTACGGAATGACGCCGGGAGTCGAAGCCACTACGGGGCCGCTGGGGCAGGGGTTTGCCAACGCCGTCGGAATGGCGATTGCTGAGGCTCATCTGGCAGCAAGGTTCAACAAACCGGAGCATACCGTGGTCGATCATTACACGTACGTGCTTGCCAGTGATGGGGACCTGATGGAAGGTATCTCCTCAGAAGCCGGTTCACTGGCCGGCCACCTCGGTCTCGGAAAATTAATCGTCCTTTATGCCGACAATCATATTACGATCGAAGGCAACACGGAAATCGCTTTCACTGAGGACCGCGGGGCGCGTTTCGCGGCCTTCGGCTGGCACATCCAGCATGTCGCGGATGGCAACGACCTTGAGTCCGTAACTCAGGCGATTCAGTCTGCTCGGGATGAGAAAAACCAGCCTTCGCTGATCGCCGTCCGCACACACATCGGCTACGGAAGCCCGCACAAACAGGACTCTGCCGCAGCCCACGGTGAGCCTTTGGGTGTGGATGAAGTACAGTTGACCAAGGAGCGCCTGGGCTGGCCTGCAGAACCCGCGTTTCATCTCCCTTCGGAAGCCATGGAGCATTTCCGAGAGGCAGGTACAAGAGGCAAGAAACGTCAGACCGAATGGGCGGCTGGTTTTAAAGAGTATGCGAAGGCCTATCCCGAGCTGGCCGCTGAATTTGAGCGGGTCATGCGCGGAGAGCTGCCTCCAGACTGGGATGCGAATCTGCCGACTTTCAAGACAGAGAGCGGAACCCTGGCGACCCGTGCCGCATCAGGCAAATGTATCAACGCATTTGCTGCACACCTGCCCGAATTCATGGGCGGTTCCGCTGACCTTGCCCCGAGTACGCAAACATTCATGGATGGGATCGGCACCTTTCAGGCAAATGACCCAGCGGGGCGGAACATGCATTTTGGGATTCGCGAACATTCCATGGGGGCGATTGTCACTGGCATGTCACTGCACAAAGGGCTGATTCCCTATGGCGCGACGTTTCTGGTTTTCAGCGACTATATGCGACCACCGATCCGGCTGGCGGCCATGAATCATCTGCCATCAATTTATGTTTTTACCCACGACAGCATCGGGATGGGCGAGGATGGTCCGACTCATCAACCGATCGAGCAGCTACTCTGCCTGCGTTCTATTCCCGGCCTGTTTGTCATCCGACCTGCCGATGCCAACGAGACTGTTGCTGCCTGGCGCATCGCCGTTGGTCGCCGGAATGGACCGGTGGCGCTGGTCTTAACCAGACAGAAACTTCCCATTCTCGACCTGGAACAGTATCCAAATCTCCCTGCTGGAGTCTCACAGGGGGGGTATATTCTGGCGGAAGCTGCCGGGAAAGGGACGCCCGATCTCGTCCTTGTGGGAACGGGGTCTGAAGTCCATCTTGCTGTGGAAGCGCAAAAGATTCTGGACGGCGAAGGGATTCGAGCACAGGTCGTCAGTTTGCCTTGCTGTGAACTGTTCGCGGCCCAACCTGAGGCCTACCGACAGCAGGTCATCATCCCCGGTGTACCGCGACTTTCCATCGAAGCCGGCTCAACTCTGGGCTGGGAAACTTATTTCGACTCCCAGACCGCTGCGATCGGCGTGAATCACTTTGGTGCCTCAGCGCCGGGAGAGACTGTAATGCGCGAATTCGGTTTCACGGTCGAAAACGTCTGCGAGCGGGCTCGGGTTTTGCTGCAGCAATCGAAGGAGTAGAGCTAACGCGTATCGGTCTCGTTGCCGACCATGTCGGATTTGCCCTCGAGGAAGAGACCATCCTCTTCCTGAGGGAGGCCGGTCATGAAGTGGTTGACTTCGGCGCACGCGCGATGAAAGCCGAAGATGACTACCCTGACGACATCGTGCCTCCGTCACAGGCTGTGGCGAAGGGCAAAATCGAACGGGGGGGCTGCTTTCTGCGGCAGCGGCGCTGGTGCGTCTATCGCTGCCAACAAGATGTCGGGCGTTCGTGCCGGACTGATCCACGACAGTTCTCGGCTCACAGGGAGTTCAAGAGGACGATATGAATGTACCCTGCCTGCGTAGTCATGTGATTGGCGTCGAACTGGCAATAGAACTGGTACGCTTCTTTCTGAAATCAAGTTTCAGCGGTGACAAAAGGCACCAACGGAGACTGGATTAAGTTGTCGCGTTGGAACGAGACAATCTCTGTTGATGACAGAAAAATCAGGCTAG
>TARA_R110002095_G_scaffold138212_3_pt1 | contig 32345 bp, 29 predicted proteins | sample TARA_R110002095 | Tara Oceans TARA_R110002095 (sample SAMEA4397255) | marine metagenome | biome: Polar Biome; feature: [SRF] surface water layer (ENVO:00010504); material: water (ENVO:00002006), including particulate matter (ENVO:01000060) such as... | depth 5 m | reverse complement strand
ACATGGATGCCGTGGGAGCAGGGGGAGTCCATATCATTCGTTATGCACAAAACACAAAAGGAGTACAGGATGTTTGAAGCTGTAACAGAAGAAGAATTTACTCGTGTCGAGGGAAAGCGCCCAGAATATTTTGCTATCGGCGGGTATCTTCAGGAAATCGCGGGTGGCGGATGGGAAGGCCTGTCGTTCAAGACTCATGTTCTGCAAAATTTTGGGTGGCCTCATGATCATGAGCGGTATTATGAGAATCCGACCCTAGCTGCCGATGTGTTTAACCGAGTAGCGGACGCTATTAAAGGTTTCGAGGAGAGCCATTCAAAACCTTTAAATGCCCTAAAATCAAAGGTATTGCTTGAGTCCAAGCACGATGCATTTGTTAAGTACCTTAATGCATAGCCAAGCGGTCAACCGGACGCCAAAAGCGTACCGCTTTTGGTACCCTCCGCTGGCGCTCCGGCGCCGGTTACCGCGGGCGTTAATCGTCCTACCTGAATGTCCGCTTTGCGACCAGGGCATCCTCTGAACTCAGCAAAAAAAGCGAACATTTGAGTCAGGGGCTTATCCCGCCGATCGACCCCGACCGCCCATCAACCTTGGTGCACCCTCAGACCCCAGGACGGGTGCGGTTGATGAGCGGTCGGGATCTCACGACAGGGCAGGGGCCTGGTATAGGTCTGCTTGAACATCCGTTTTACGGGCTGGCCAACTTTGCCGCAGAGCCTGAATCTTGACAACGAGAATTGATGCTACAGGGCCATTCAGTTTGCCCTGAGTCTTTTCATACAAAATCGCAGGCATCATCTGCGAGCCTACCTATAGTTTAAGCCCAAACCACTGCGAAAACGAAAACGTAACCTACTGATATTATTGGCTTTCAAAAGGGCGGAATGAGCGTAGACATGGCTTTACAAGAATTCTGTAACCCATTGAAAAAATTAACAATAAAGCTTCGTATGGCCAGGGCCTGCAACTCCGCGTACGCCGGTTCGATTCCGACCCGCGCCTCCAATTTTTATATTAAAATCAGAATACTGACTCCGTCGATTTTAGTTGCATTCCTGCCCCAAAAAATACCCAAATTAAACCCAAAATTTTATCCGCGTTATCGAGCGACTCCTATGGGCGTGTATAGCAGCGGATAGCAAAAAGCCTCGCCGGAATTGGTCGAGGCTTGATGGCGAATCGAAGTAAAATTTTCAGTTAATCGTTTTTTAAGAATCGCCATTGTTGCTTGTTCCTGGAGCTTTGGATTCATTACTTGGGGAAGCATGTCGGGACCTCAAGCAGGGGCTGGATCAACTGCCCCTGACGGCGGAGGAGGCGCCTGCTCAGCAGTCACTGGATCCATCAGCACCACAACGTCCTCATCACCGGCCCTACCGGCTGCGGTAAGATCTATCTGGGTTGTGCCCTGGCGAATCAGGCCTGCCGTCACGGCTTATCCGTGCGCTACTTCCGGACTTCTCGGTAGCTGGAATTGCTCAGCATTGCCCATGGGGATGGGCGCTTCGCCAAGCTGATCCAGCAGTTGGTCAAGACGGATTTACTGGTGCTGGACCACTGGGGATTGGAGAAAATTCCTGCCAACCCAACGCAGGCAGGGTCTGGTTGAGGCTGACTCGGGCCTCAGAACGCATTAAACAGCATCCGCCCGGCCACCAGCAGAAGCAGGCCCCCGAAGCACCGCTTGAGCGTTGGCGCCGGGATGCTGTGGCTGAGGGCTACGCCTACCGGTGCCAGTAACACCGTAAACACTGCAATCAGCCCCACTGCCGGAAGATAAACGTAACCCAGGGACCAGGGCATCACTTCCATGCCCCAGCCGGAAATAACGTAGCCAAGTGTGCCCACCACCGCCAGGGGGAAACCCAGAGTGCTAGAGGTCGCCACGGCCCGCTGCATGGGTACGTTGAAGAACACCATCAGTGGCACCATCACGTTGCCGCCGCCAATGCCGGCGAGCCCGGACAGCACGCCGCTGAATAGGCCCAGGCCAGTGGTTCCGGTCTTGCCGGGCATGGTGCGGGCTGGGTCCGGCACCCAACGGCTGAGCATGATCAGTGAGATCACCAGCAGGAAGACTGCGATACCGATTTCCAGCACGGTCGCCGGCAGGCGCGCGGCGATAAAACCGCTGAGAAAACTGCCCACCACCACGGTGGGTGCCCATAGCTTGAAGATGGTCCAGTCCACGGCCTTGCGCTTGATCTGGGCCCGGGCAGCGGATACCGACGTGAAGATAATGGTGCAAAGGGAGGTAGCCACCGCCGTGATGATAATGAGCTCCGGCGGAAAATTCTGGGCCGAGAGTATCAGCACCAGGGCCGGTACTATGACGACGCCGCCACCAATGCCTAGCATGCCAGCCAGTATGCCGGCAACGATACCTAATGCGGAGCAGGCGATGATCATTTCCATGGTACTTCCCTTGAGTCTGTTGGTTGGAAAGTTGCGATTGATTGCAAAGAGCTGGATTACTGACCAAGTGCGGTGCCTTCACCCCGGGGGTCGTGCATGGCTTCCCGCCGGCCATCAATGTGGACTGCAACGGCCCCCGCCAGGCCAGTAAAGGGGCTGAGTTCCGGAATCCACTCGATATCATGTCCTCGGCCCGCCAGGGATTCTCCCACTGCCGGTGCAATGTTCTGCTCTAGCTTAAGTTTCTCGCTGCTGCCGAAGAAACTGCGGCCTTGCAGGAAGCGGGGAGCCAACAAAGCCTGGTCTATGGGTTGCCGGAAATCCACCAGTTGGGTGGCCAGCACTATCTGGGTCTGAGGCTGGCCGTCACCGCCCTGGGAACCGAAATAGAACTGCTGGCCGTCATCTGCAAGATAGGCTGATGGATTCAGGGTATGAGCAGGCCGCTTGCCCGGGGCCCAGCCATTGGCATGGGCCAGGTCCTGGTTGAAGCCGGCAGCGCGGTTAAGCCAGAGGATGCCAGTATCGCCGACCATACAGCCAGAGCCGAAATCATGAAACAGGCTTTGCATCAGGCAGGCCGTCCGCCCATTAGCGTCGCTTGCCGCCAGCCAAACGGTATCGGCAGGTCTGCCTTCCTCCTGCCAGGGAACGGCGATCTTCGGATCGATGGCAGCAAAATTGGCTGCAGCCCTCTCCTGGCTGAGCAGTTCCCGGGTGTCCAGTGTTCCCCCGGCCGGGTCACACAGCTGCCGGTTGCGCTGTTTGAGCTGGGCCTTAATCGCTTCCACCAGATAGTGGAAGTAGTCGGCGCCGCCGTTTTCCAGAGATTCCAGGTTTACAAGGTTCAAAGCATTCAGGGCGCTGAGGGTATACAGCCCCTGACTTGGTGGCGGGAAGTTGTAAAGGGTGCCTTTGCGATAGCGGATGCTGAGGGGTTTGCTGTGCCAGGCCTGTGTCCTGACCAGGTCGCCCCGGGTCAGGCCATTGCCAAGACGCTCGAACCCTTCCGCCAGGGCGATTGCTATCTCGCCCTCGTAGAAGTCTGTCATCCCCGCCCGTGCCAGTTGCTCCAGAGTGGTGGTCAGCTCCGGGCGGGTTACCCGGGTGCCCTCGACGAGCAGTTCGCCCTGCGCATCACAGCACAGGTCGGTGAGATCGGGCAGGTCGCGGATCAGGTTGTAGCGCTGTTGCTGCCAGAAGACCTGGTTGGCGGAGATTCCATAGCCGTCCCGGGCGAAGGCAATGGCCTGTTCCAGCAAATCCGGCCAGGTTAGTTTGGATCCCCAGCGGTGGGTGCTCCAGTCATGGGCCATAGACCATCCCCGCAGGGCTCCGGCGGTGGTGGCCGCAGAGGCAGGTCCCCGCATGGCGATCGCTCCGGCATCGGGCAGGCGCTGGCCGGCCTGACCCAGACCCAGCAGGGTATCTACCTGTTGGCCGTCGCTGAGCAGCCAGATGGCATCGCCGCCCAGTCCTGTCATATGAGGGTAGACCACGGATAAGACGGCGCCGGCGGCCATCGCCGCATCAATGGCGGTGCCGCCCGCCCGGAGGATGTCCATGCCGGCTTCGGTGGCACGGGCATCCGGAGTGCAGATCACGCCAACGGTGGATTTGGCCTTCATGGTTTGGCTCCCCTTCGCTGGCCCGAGGGCAGGCGGTGCTCCGCCACAAATTCCGCCGACATGGCGCTAACGGTCTGCACATGCAGGCGCATGAGGCGGGCCACGCCATCGGCATCACCGGTCAGAATGGCACGGACGATAGCATCATGCTCTTCCCAGGATTTGCTGACCCGGTTGGTCATGCGGAACTGGGCCCTGCGGAACGGCGCCAGGCGGGTGCGGGTGGCCTCTGCCAGTTGCTGTAACTGGCTGCTCTGGGCACTTTTGAAGATCAGGGCGTGAAAATCATGGTTGTAACGGGCATAGTCGTCGGCGCTGCCGTCCCGAACCAGATTTACAGAATCCTGGTGTAGCTGAAGCAGGGCGTCCCGCTGCTGGCTGTTCATGCGCAGGGTTGCCAGCCTCGCCAGAGCCGCTTCCAGTTCCGCCATCGCCTCGTAAAGATCATTCAGCGCATTGGGTGAAAGGGTGGCAACAATCACACCCCGGTTGGGGCGGTGGGTGACCAGCCCCATGGCTGCCAGGTGGCCAAAGGTTTCCCGAATGGGCGTTCGGGATACGCCGAATCGCTCCGCCATGGCCTGAGCGTCCAGCTTTGTGCCCGGCATCAGGCTACCGCTGACAATGTCGTCCGCCAGGGTCTGGACAATAGTGTCCACTATGGTGCCCTTGCTGGCTCGCACCGGTTGTTGCAGGGATGGCAGAGTCACGCCCTGCGTCCTTCGGCTGCGGGATCAGTCTCCGGCGGATGCGGGATGGCAGCAAGCAAGGTTCTGGTGTAGTCGGTGGCCGGGGCATCCAACAGCTGGCTGGAATCTCCTTCTTCGACAACCACGCCGTTCTGCATCACCATGATACGATCACACAACAGTCGCACCACGTTCAGGTCATGGCTGATGAACAGGTAGCTCATGCCCAGGCGGTGTTTCAGGTCCTCAAGCAGGTTTAACACCACCGCCTGCACCGATACATCAAGCGCCGCCGTGGGCTCGTCCAGAATCAGCAGCTTGGGTTCCAGGGCAATGGCCCGGGCGATCCCTACCCGGGCCTTCTGGCCGCCAGAGAGCTGATGTGGAAAGCGATCCAGCAGGTGTACCGGCAGGCCCACCAGGCCAGCCAGTTCGAGCACCCTTTGCTCCCGGTCCTGGCGCCCCAGCTCAGATGTCAGCCGGTGGATCGGGTCGCCAATGGATTGTGCCGCGCTCCAGCGGGGGTTGAGGCTGTCGGTGGGGTCCTGAAACACCATCTGCAGCTTGCCTCGCAGGGGGTGTGCAGCGAATTTTGAGGCCGGTACCGGGGCAATATCCTCACCCAGGAACTCGATTGTCCCGCCGCTGGTGTCGAGCAGCCGCATAATCATGGAGGAAGTGGTGGATTTGCCGCAGCCACTTTCCCCTACCAGGCCCAGACTCTCGCCTTCGCGGATCTGGAACGACAGGTCTTGCACCGCCAGGTGGCTGCCCTCGGCCCCCGGCTTGCCGAACTGTTTGCGCAGGTTGTTGACCGTCAGTACGGGTTCCCCCAGAGTTCGGGTTTCCGGCAGGGTAATAGCCTGGGCCCGGGCTTCCGGCGTCAGCAGGTCGCGGATCCGGGAGTTCTGGCGGGGCGTGGCCTGCAGTAACAGTTGGGTATAGCGTTCACGGGGATGGTGGAATAATTCCGCCGAACTATTGGCCTCAATGATTTTGCCCTTTTCCATCACCGCCAGTCGGTTGCAGTAGGCCGCTGCCAGGCCCAGGTCGTGGGTGATGAGCACGGTGGACATGTTGTATTTCCGGGTGAGCTCCACGATCAGATCCATCACCGCCTTCTGGGTGGTCACATCCAGCCCGGTGGTGGGCTCGTCGGCGATCAGCAGTCGAGGCCGGCAGGCCAGGGCGATGGCGATCACTACCCGCTGGCACATGCCGCCAGACAGCTCAAAAGGGTAGGCGTTGTAACGCTGCTCCGGCTCCCGGATTTTCACCGCTTTCAGCATCTCGATGGCCTTTTTGCGGGCAGTGCTCCGGGTGGCCTGGCTGTGCTGAACCAGTACATCGGCCACCTGCTGGCCGATGCAGCGGATCGGATTGAGGGCGGCGCGGGGGTTTTGGAAGATCATCGAGATCTCGCGCCCGCGGATGTCCCGCATGTCCTTTTCCGGGGCCTTGTGCAGGGCCATGCCACCGTAGGTAATCTTGCCACCAGCAATGTGACCGGCCCGGTCCAGGATGCGCATCACCGCGTAGGAGGTGACCGATTTGCCAGAGCCGGATTCACCCACAATGCCCAGGGTCTCACCCTTGCCCACGGCCAGGGAAATATCGTCAATGGCCCGCACGGTGCCCTTGCGGGTCACGAAATCCACGCTCAAGCGCTGGATATCCAGCAGGGGTACACTAGAAGCTACGCCAGAAGGTACGTTCATCTCGGTCTCCTCAGGTACGGCGCTGGGGATCGACCAGATCCCGCAAACCGTCGCCGATCAGATTGAAGGTGAACACCGCCAGCATCAGCGCCATCCCCGGGAAGATCACCAGCCACCACTCGCCGGAAATAATAAAGTTAGCGCCCTCGGCCACCATGATGCCCCATTCCGGCGCCGGCGGTTGCACGCCCAGACCGATGAACGAAAGCCCTGCGGCGTTGAGGATAGCCCAGCCCATGTTGAGGGAAATCTGCACCATCATCGGCGGCAGGGTGTTGGGAAAGATGTGGCCGAACAGCACCCGCAACTCGGAGTTGCCCGAAAGCCGCGCTGCCTGCACAAATCCGGCATTGCGGCGGATGCTCACCTCCGCCCGGGCCATGCGGGCATAGAAGGGCAGGTTGATGATGGCGGTGGCGTAGACAATGTTCTCCACGGTATTGCCGGCGGCGGCAACGATACCCATGGCCAGCACGAACAGGGGGAAGGCCATAATGGTATCCATCAGGCGCCCGGTGATGCGGTCGGTCCAGCCGCCAAAATAGCCAGCAAAACAACCCATGATGGAACCCAGCACAAAGGAAATGGCCACCGCGGATACCGAGATCAGCATGTCCAACCGGGTGGCCACCACCACCCGGGAGAATACATCACGGCCCAAGTGGTCGGTGCCGAACCAGTGGGCACCGCTGGGTGCCTGCAACGCCGGCCCGACGCCTGTGTCGAGCGGATCGAAGGGTACAAGGTAGGGGCCGAACAGGGCCATGCCCACGATCAAGGCAAACAGCCCGAAAGCCAGACCGGTGACCGGGTTTTCCGAGGCCACATGACACAGGTGCTGCCAGTAACTGGTCCGGAGTGGGCCCTGCAGTTTCGGGGAGGCGGGGGTGTTCATGCCAGTCATGTCAGACCTCCTCGCCTACACGGGGATCAATCAGGGTGTAGATCACGTCGATCAGCAGGTTCAGGGCCACGAACAGCAGTGCCATGGACAGTACAAACCCCTGTACCGCCGCATAGTCCGACACTACCAGCGCTTCCACCGCAAAGGAGCCGATACCCGGCCAGGCGAACACCTTCTCCACCAGCACGTTGGCGCCGAGTACGAAAGAAAACACCATGCCCAGGGTGGTCACCACCGGTAGCAAGGCATTGCGGAAGGCGCAGGTGATCAACACCCGGTGTCCACTCAGGCCCGCCGCCCGTGCGGTGCGAACAAAATCACTGCCCAGGGTCTGCAGCATCGCGGCCCGGGTCATACGGGCGATGGGCGCCAGGGTGAACAGGGCCAGGGTAATCAGCGGCAGTGCCAGCTGAGCCAGGGCCGCACCCAGAATTTCCCACTCGCCGGCAATGATGGCGTCAATGGTGAGAAAACCGGTCACCGATTCCGGCGGCAGGTACATCATGTCCAGGCGGCCCATGGGCGCTGGCGCCCAACCCAGCAGGTAATAGAACACATACATCAGCGCCAGGCCGGTAAAGAAAGTGGGCAATGATACCCCCGCCGTTACCAGGAACCGGCAAATATGATCGACCCAAGTGTTAGGCCGGGTGGCTGCCAACACGCCCAACGGCACGGCTATCATGAAGGACAGCACAAGTGCCCCGAGAGTCAGCTCCAGTGATGCCGGCAGCCGGCTCGCCAGCTCCGATATCACCGGCTGGCCGGTAGAGACCGCCATGCCCAGGTCTCCCTGAGCCAGGTCACCGACGTAGGTGATGAATTGCACCAGCAAAGGCTTGTCGAGCCCCAGGGTTTTGCGCACTTCCTCGATGGACTCCGCGTCCGCCATGGGTCCGGCGAAGTAGGCCGCCGGATCCCCGGGCAAGGCCCGGGTCAGCAGGAAGCAAACCACCAGTATGCCGAACACCGTTGGTACCGCCTGCAGCAGGCGAAATGCCACCTTGCGTAGCTTATCCAGCATGGGAGGCACGTTGTTTACTCCTTAAGCTGGTTCGAGGACGCGGATGTCCATCTGGCGATGGAACCAGTATTCGTACCCTTCCACGCTGTCCTTGAAGGCCACGTTCAAAGTCGGCTGCCACAATGGAATCCGTGGAATGTCCTCGAACGCCAGTTCAATCATGCGCTTCACGTTGGCCGCGTAATCGGGGTGGTCCATGGCCATGTCCAGGGTGTCATCGATCAGTTGGGCCATTTCCGGGTTGTCGTAGTTGTAGGAGTTGAACAGGTTGCCCTTGATATAGGCCCAGTAGAAGTAATAGTCCGGTGTGTTCAACCAGCCACCGAAATTCTCCAAGTGCAGCGGCAACTTCTTCTCTACCAGCGCGACGGTGCGCCAGTTGGCGCCGGGAATCTTCTGGATTGTGGCCTTGATGCGGATGTCCGCCAGCCCCTGCTGGATCAGTAGGGCCGCCGGCTCTGCCCAGTCCGCATGGGACAGATTGAACGACAGTGGCACTTCGAAGCCATCCTTGTATCCGGCCTCGGCCATCAACGCCCTGGCTTTCTCGATGTTCAGGTCGTAGGGGGATTTTTGGGGCCAGGCAATTTTGTCCACGGTATCGGTACCGCCCCACATGGGGACGCCCTGTTCATAGGCGGCCTGTTCGAAAATCTTCTGGTAGGGAATGGACCAGGCCACGGCCTGACGCACCCGCTTGTCCTTGAACGGTTCGAATTCGAGATTGGTGCACAGGGAATGGATGCAGTTCTCGATGGGGGTGCTGACCACCTTGACGCCCGGCTTCGCGGCCAGTTCCTTGGCGTCCTTGTTGGGGATGTTGTGAGAGGCGCTAACGCTGCCCCGCTCAATCAGTGCCCGCCGGGTGGACTGGGCGGGCACTTCGCGGATGATGACACGCTGGTACCCTGGAATCTCCCCGCCAACCCAGTTGTCATTGCGCTCGTAGACCAACTGCTGGCCGGCATCCCAGCGGGCCACCTTATAGGCACCAGAGCCCGCCGGATTGCGGTGCAGGTACTCGGTGGCCCAGGGGTCGTCGTCTGTGGCTTTGGCTTTGGCCGCCTGGGAATTAATGATAATGGGGATGGGTGTGGCCAGATCCGGAAGCGCCAGCTTGGACGGGAATGGCAGGGTGATGCGGAAGGTGTGATCGTCCAATGCCTCGAACTGCTCCGGCGAGGATAGCCGACCAGCTTTCATCTGCACTGTGGGGAAACCGCCCAATGACACGGCCCGGTCCAGGGACCACTTGACGTCGTGGGCTGTCACTGGCTTGCCGTCCCAGAAGGTAGCGTTTTTATCAATATTAAAGGTCATGACCGTGCCGTCGTCACTGATCTCCCAAGACTCGGCCAGCTCGGGCTGCACATTGTTATAGTCGTAACTCAGGGAGCCGTCCGGCATCTTCTTGGTGCCAAACGACACCAGCCGGTCGTAGCAGTTAATGGCCACCTGATAGCTGGACCGATTGGTGCCGCTGCGGTGGATGTCCAGGCTGTTGATGGTACCGCCAATCACTACCACAGCGGTTTCCTGGCTGGCAGCGGAGGCCGGCAGGATTTTGAACAGTGGCAGAACACTCGCGCCGACGGAAAGTGACGTGGCGCCCTTGAGAAAATCGCGACGATTCATTCTGCATGCTCCTCAGTATTAAAACTTTCCAAAGTGCATGCAATCGATAAGCCAAAGGGAAAAGAAATTTCAAAAATAGAAATTAATTATTTAATATTATGGACCTACGCCAATAATCAGAGCCGGGCGGCCTCCATTATCAGTCTGGCGGAAATGAGTTGGTCGAGCATGCATGCACCTATAAAAAGCATTCGTGCCCCATAGAGAAACTTTTTCGAGTCAGCAGTTTGCGCTCGGCCACCTGGGCGAAGATAATGAGAAAAGGATAGATTGCTAGCGATCAGGCAACCGGCGATACTGCCGTCCTCTTCCTACGAACCAGCCAGCGAACAGATGACCCATGGGCACACCCTTGCGCACCAATAAACAGAAAGAAGTTGAACGCATTATTGAATCTCTGTCCCGGGCCGTTGCCCAGCACCTTCTGCCCCCCGGTACCCGTCTGGTGGAAGCCCAGATCGTCGACTCCCTGAACGCCAACCGCAACCATGTCCAGGCCGCCCTGCAGCGCCTGGCCCTGCAGAAGATTGTCACCATCGAACCCAACCGGGGCGCCCATGTGTCCGCGCCCACCGCCCGGGAAGCTCGGGAAATCTTCGTCGCCCGGCGGGCCATTGAAGGTGCAGTGGTGGCATCTATCACCCCACAACGGATGCAGCAATTTGAAATTCAGGTGAATGATCATATGGCGGCGGAGGAACAGGCCACTCACAACAGTGATCGCAGAGCGATTGTTCAGGAATTGAGCGGTTTCCATCGTCTGTTAGGCCGGCTCAGCGGCAACAACGTACTGGCGGACATCCTCGACAATCTGATGGTGCGCAGCTCTCTGATCGTGGCCCTCTACCAGCGCAACGACGAACCCACCTGCCAACATGAAGAACACCGTGACATCCTGACCGCCCTGTCGGCGGGCGATGGGGCGCAGGCGGTGAAACTGATGCAGTACCACCTGGATCACCTGGAAGCGGAGTTGGCCCTGGATAAAGACCAGGACCGGGAGATTGACCTCAAGACTATACTCGCCAGCGTCTGATTGATCGCCAGCTTTTTTCGGTTATCAAGGTGCCAGCAAGGTGGCCGGCGACCGTTCGAACGTCTGTCGGCCGGCCTTGAATGCCATCAACGGTTGACCCAACTCGGCAATTACATCCGCCGGCGCTCTGGCGTCCACCACCAGAAAGTCGGCATGGCAGCCCGATGACAGGCCGTAGTTCGGCAGCCGTATCATTTTGGCAGACTCCGCCGACACCCAGGCCAGGCACTGGACCAGCTCCGCCGGTGTGCCCAGGTGACATACGTTGGCCAGCAGGTTGGCTTGTCGGATCAGCGAAGCATCGCCAAACGGTGTGAACGGATTGCCCACGTTGTTGGTAGACACCGAACAGGTAACCCCACAAGCGTGGAGTCGAGGTAGTGGGGCGACACCCCGGGGGATGTTATGGGTGGCACCGCGTCCGGTCAGGAACAGGTCGGTGGACGGGAGTGCTGTCACCTGTACGCCGGCCTCCGCCAGGGCCAGGGCGGTTTCCCTGAATTCCTGTGGCGGCAATGCCGATAGTTTGGTGACATGACCGATGGTTACCCGATTCTGCCAGCCGCTCTCAAGGGTACACCGGATTACTTCCGGTACCGTCATGCCTTCCGGGTTGAGGTCGAAATCCAGGTGCAGGTCCAGATCGCAATCGTAGTGCCGGGCCAATTCGAACAGCCGGCGGATCTGGCCCACCGGGTCACTGTCCATGTAAGGGCATCCTCCCAGCACCGTAGCTCCGCTTTCCAGGGCCTCACACAGTAGCGCTTCGGTGCCCGGGTTGTTGAACAGGCCTTCCTGGGGGAACACACAGATCTCCAGGCCGATAGCCCAGGCATAGTCCTGCTGCAGCCGTTGAATGGCCCGGAACCCGGTGAGACCAATGCCCGGGTCCAGTTCGACATGGGTTCGCATGTGGGTGGTGCCCTGAGTGATCGCCAGTTCCAGGATCCGTGCGCCTCGTCGGTAGACGTCGGCTTCGGTGAATTCCGCCTTGGCCGCGCTGGTGCTTGCGACCGCTTCCTCCAGAGTACCTTCGCTGAGCTGGCAGCGGTCCATGATGCAGGCTTTGTCCAGATGAATATGGGTTTCGATCAGTCCCGGCAGGACAAGGTTGCCACCCAGGTCGATGAGTCGGGGCGATACTTGCTGACTGAAATCGCTGACAAAATGCCCATTCTCCACGAGCAGCTCCGCGGGCTGATCCGGGCGCTCTGGCAGACGAAGGTTGGTAAAGTGAATTGCGTTCATGCCACGTTGTCTCCTAAGTAGGCGGCTTCCAGCTCTGGATCGTTGCGCAGGGATTCCGCCTTACCTGAGTGCACCACGCAACCCGTTTCCAACACGTAGGCGCGGTCCGCCACCTGCAGCGCGAGATTGGCCATCTGGTCCACCAGCAACAGCGTGACACCTTCATCCCGTAAAGCTGCAAGGGCGTCATAGAGCTCTGCGACCATGGCCGGGGCCAGCCCCAGTGAAGGTTCGTCCAGTAGCAGGATGGACGGTCTGGCCATCAAACCACGACCGATGGCCACCATCTGCTGCTCGCCACCGGACAACAGGCCGGCAGGGCTGTCGATGCGGTCCTTCAGTCGGGGGAACCGGGTCAGAATCTGTTCCACATCCTGCTCTAGGTTGTTCTTGTCGGTACGGGTATAAGCCCCCATAAGAAGGTTGTCCCTTACGCTCAGCTCAGGGAATACCTGGCGTCCCTCTGGCACCAGAGCCAGCCCCTTGCCGGCAATGCGGCTGGCGTCCAGGTTTTCGATGCTCTCGTTGTTGAACACCACGGAGCCGCGGGAAGCCGGGTGCAACCCAGCGATGGCCTGCAGGATGCTGGATTTGCCGGCACCGTTGGCGCCCAGAATGGCGATCAGTTCGCCCGGGTTTACCACCAGACTAACGCCTTGCACCACCGGTGCTGCGCCATAGTCGATGACGACGTCTTTCACGAACAGGGTGGCATCGCGACTGCCGTCCCAGGATTGTGGGCGCGGTGGCGCCTGGTAATCGGTACTGCCCAGATAGGCTCGTACCACATCCGGATTGACGCGCACCTCCTCTGGGTCACCCCATGCAATGGGGCGGCCGGAATCCAGTACCAGGACACGGTCAGACACTGACATCACCATGGTCATATCATGCTCCACCAGGATGACTGCAATGCCGTAGCCGGCGACGGTCCGCAACAGATCGGTAACCCGGTCAGTATCGGCCCGGCTCAGGCCTGCCGCCGGCTCATCCAGCAGCAGAACTTTTGGCGCCAGGGCCAGGGCGCGGGCAATTTCCACCAGGCGGCGGTCTACATGGGGCAAGACCTCGGCTGGAGCGTGTACGGAGCCGCGGTAGCCCACTAGTGCCAGCAGGTCCATGGCCAGGGCAACTCGCTGCGCCTGCGGCTTCCGCCAGCAATCTCCCAGGCGGCCGCGCTGCATGCCGGCTAGCAGATTCTCAAGTACGGTCATCCCGGCGAATAGTTGTGTGGTCTGGTAGGTGCGGCTAATGCCGGCCCGGGCAATTTTCCATGCCGACAGTCCGGCCAGCTCGGAGTCCAGGCTGATGCGGCCGGTATCCGGTGCATAGAAGCCGCTCACCATGTTCAGTACCGTGGTCTTACCGGCGCCATTGGGGCCAATAATGCTGGTGACTGTGCCGGGCTTCGCGGTGAAGCTTACGCCGTGTGCCGCCTGGACGCCGCCGAAGCGGATGCCGATGGCATCCACCTCAAGACCACGGGCTTCATTGCCTTCACGGGTAAGGAAATCCGCCAGCCGCTGCTGGTCCGGTTTGGCTTCTGGAATAACCTTCGGGGGCCTGGCAAACCGGGCCTGCAGCACACCGAGCGCCCCTGTCGGAGCAATCCACAAGACTGCCAGCAGCACCCCTGAAAACAGTAGTAACCGCATTTCCGCCATGCTTGAAAGCAGCTCCGGTACCAGCACGATCAGGATCGCTCCCAGTAAAGGGCCGAACACGGTGCCGGCGCCGCCGACAATGACCGCCAATACGAACAGGATGGACTGGGTAAACGGAAAGGAATCCGGGTTGATGAACATCATCAGCGGTGACAGCAACGAGCCCGCCAAGCCAGCAAACAGGGCGGATAGCGCGAAGGCCAGAGTCTTGGTCTGAACCGGATTGAAGCCGAGAGACCGGGCGGCGATCTCGGTTGCCTTCACCGACCGTATGGCCCGGCCCCAGCCGCTGGTCGCCAGCCGATGGAAGAATAGCAGCGACGCCACCATTAGCCCACAGGCCATCAGTGCCAGGCCGGTATCTGCCGGCAGCGGTCCGGTTTCCGGCATGGGGACACCGGCGAGGCCATTGGAGCCTCCGGTCACCGAACGCCACTCGATCAGCCCATGGTGGACGATAAAGCCGAAGGCAATCGTCACCATGGCCAGATAGGGGCCGCTGACCCGAACCGCCGGAATAGCCAGCAAGGCCCCCACCAACGCGCTAGCCAGCGCGGCTGTCAGCATTGCCAGAGGCAACGGCAGCCCGGCCATGGTCATGAGCGCCGACACATAGGCGCCGATGGCGTAGAAGGCCACATGGCCAAAGGAAATCTGACCACTGAGGCCGACCAGAATATTGAGCCCGCTGCACACCGTGGTGGTCAGTGCGATGAGCGTCAGCACCAGCAGGCCATAGCCGCCCAGGGTGAACGAGAGCACCGAGGCGACAACCGCCAACAGGGCCAGCAACCCCGGTACTAACAGTGGGATGGATCGAGGCATCGAGGGAAAATTCATACTTTCACCAGGGTTCTGGAACCGAACAGACCGTTGGGCCGGATGGCCAGGGCAACGATCACCAGGCTGAAGGTCACGATCTGGGCCATTGTAGAGCCCAGGTAGACAATGATCAGGGCCTCCGCGAGGCCGAACAGCAACCCGGCCATCACCACCCCATTGGCACTGGCAATGCCGCCGAGAATGGCGACCGCGAAGGCCTTGAGGCCGAACAGCATGCCCATCTCCGAGTGCACGCTGACCAGCGGGGCAATCAACAGCCCGGCGATGCCGGCAAACACGGTGGATATGGCAAACGACACCGCCACCACCCGGTTCACGTGAATGCCCATCATCCGCGCCGCTGATGGATTCTGCACCGTGGCGCCCAGCACCTTGCCCAGGCGGGTATAACGGCGCACCAGAATCAACGCCACCACGATGACCGCCACCACTGCCGGGATGATCAGTTGCATCAGGTTGACGCCGGAGCCGAAGATTTCCAGCCGATGGTCCACCGGCTCCAGCAGGAACCGGCGCGGCTCCTTGCCAAAGATGAGCATCACCAGATTGTCCATCAGCAGGCCGCCGGCCACCGTAGCCATCAACCAGGCTTCCGAACCGCGGCTGTGGAAGGGCCGCACCAGAAAACGTTCAATGGCCAAACCGTAGACAGCACAGAGCGCCAGGGCGAGGAAGGCGGCCACAATCCAGGGCAGACCCCAGGTGATACAGAAGGTATAGCCCAGCACGGCCCCCACCATCATCGCGCTGCCCTGAGCGAAATTGACGGTGCGGGACACGATGAAGGTGATGTGAAATCCGAGGGCCAGCAGGGCATACATACTGCCCATGCCCAGGCCACTGATAATGCTGGCGGTAATCATGTCAGAATTCCTCCGGCCGGACGGGAACAATCCCGGCCGGCCACTGGCCCATCAGAGGCTTAGAGATCAGGGTTTAAAGATCGAGAGGTACAATCCGGCCATCGACGAAGTGGGTGAAGACATAGTCTTTGGGGCCTACCGCATCATGTTGCTCTGGAGAGAAGGGTGACTGGTAGTTCTTGATCAGGCCGTCGTAGCTGTCGATGTTGTAGTAGCCCTGGCGGATGGCCGGGCCATTGGTATTGCCGGCATTTTTGATGGCCAGCGCGGTCAGGTGCATGGCGTCGTAGGCGTTGGCGATGCCTACGGCCGGGGTCACATCGGCCAGCGTTTTGATCTCCGGAAAGCGGTTCTTCAGCGCGGTCATTACTTCGGCTCCCTTGCCCTTCTGGTCGTCAACAAAGGTAAAGGTCTGGATGAAGTGAACCTTGTCGGCATTCTCACCGGCCAGTTCACTGAATCGGCCACCAGCCGGGCCCCAGTGAGAGATAATCGGTACATCCCAGCCCATGCGATCAAGGGACTTCACGACCTGGGCAGAGGGAGACACGTTTGCCACCATCAACAGAGCGTCTGCACCGGAGTTTTTCAGACGACTCAATTGGGGAACCACGTCAGTATCACCGCTTTCGAAGCGCTCAATGCCAGCCCACTCCATGTCGCGGGATTCCAGCGCCTTGCGGAAGCCTTTCTCGTTGGACTCACCCCAGGGGTTGTTGATCAGGATCATGCCCGGCTTCTTCATGTTGTACTGGTTTATGCCGTACTGCACCAACGCCTCGTCCACCAGTTCGTCTACGGCCGACACCCGGAACACGTAGTTTTCGTCGGCACCATTATGAGTAATGGGCGTACCTGCTGCCCAGACGCCCATGAATGGGAACTTCATGCGGTTGGCCAGCGGAACAATGGCCAGGGACACAGGTGTGTCCAGGCCGCCGAACAGCACCGCTACTTCTTCTTTCTGAACCAGTTCCCGGGCAGCCAACAGGCCTTTGTTGGGATTGCTCTCGTCATCCCGGCGAAGCAGCTCCACCTGGCGGCCAAGGATGCCGCCGCTGGCGTTGATTTCGTCAATGGCGATAGTGAGCCCGCGGGTAATCGCTTCACCAGACTTGGCCGACTGACCGGAAAGGGCGGCCACCAGGCCAACCTTCAGAATTTCTTCCGCTTGTGCGAGCCCGGCCAGTGAAACCAGACCGGCCATCGATAGGGGGAGTAGCCATTGCTTGATACGTGTCCTGATCTTCATCTTTTTTCTCCACTTTGCCAATGCTTGTATGAATGGTGCTAGCAACTTCAATGCCAGTAAAATATCAATCAAATTGGCAATTTTGAGGAAAATAAGTACTTTATCGGTGCTTTTTGATCAAAATTGCACGAAAATAGAGCATATTTTCAATATCTCAAGTCATCTTTAGGAACAATACTCATATCAGATAAGAGAGGTGCGATCATGATTGTTAGCAATTTTCCGGAGGCGTCCATGACGCTTGACCCGGAACGGGCCGCGGCCTTTGTGGCGCCGTACATGCGTAATGACCAAATCACGGGGATGGCGGTATGGAACGACGGTGCAGAATAGGCGCCTGGCATGCAAAGTGCTTGGCGTTTCTTGTCCAAAAATCGATCCGACAGGTGAATTTAGGACCCGGGCTTGAAAATGATGCACGTCCACGATGAAAGATCTATCGCCGTTATCAGGCAAGACAACCCACAGGGAACAAACAGGATGAAAAATCAAATCAAGTGCCGTACGCGCCGGATGAGAAATACGCTCCTTCTTGCAGGGCTGATGGCTCTCGGCAATGCTCACGCCAGTGAAGAACTCGCCAAGGTTACCTTTGGGCTAGACTGGTTTGCAAAAGCCGAGCATGGCGGCTTTTTTCAGGCCGTAGCGACGGGCATTTATGAAAAGCATGGGCTGGATGTGACGATAGAGGCCGGCGGGCCTCAAGTGAATGGCATGCAGCTGTTGTTGGCAGGAAAGCTGGATTTTGTCATGGGCTACCCCATCCACAACATCAATGCCGTGGAGCAGGGCTTACCGGTAGTAAGTGTTGCTGCCACCTTCCAGAAAGACCCCCAGGTTATCATCATGCAACCTGGAATCAAGTCACTCTCCGAACTTAAGGGCGGCTCCATTCTGGTAGCTAACTACGCAGATACCACTTTCTGGCCGTGGCTTAAGAAAGAGTATGGTTTTACCGATGATATGAAGGCCCCTTTCACCGGCAGCTTGCAGCCTTTCCTCTCCGAGCGCGCAGACGCCCAGCAGGGCTACCTGACCAACGAGCCCTACACCATTGGCCGAGCCGGCGTCGACGCCAACGTGATATTGATGGCGGATGAAGGCTATCCCCCCTATGCAGGTGTAATCGAAACCACACGGGAAATGTTGAATGAAAAGCCGGAAGTGGTACAACAATTCATCAAGGCTTCCCTTGAAGGGTGGCGCAGTTACTTCAAGAATCCGAAGCCGGGCAATGAGCTGATTCAGAAAAGCAATCCCGAGTTAACACCGGAACTTATCGCCTATTCCATCAGCAAGATGAAAGAGTACAACCTCATCGATGGTGGCGCGGCGCAAGATGGGGGGATTGGCACCATGACGCACGAACGCTGGGAAGAAACCTTCGACTTTATGGTGGACACGGGCCTGGTCAATACAGGCGTGGACTATCGAAAAGCGTACTCACTGGAATTCCTGCCAGAGTCGCCGATTTTCCTAGAATAAAGCATAAGTGGCCAAGCCCCCAGTGCGGCCTGACCAATTCTTTTGGATAAAGTAGAGGACCGCTTGTGAATCACAACCAAGAACCGCCAGTCTCTGAGGGCGTCGTAATCGTCGTCAACGTGAACGGGCAGCAGGAAAGTTTGCTGAAGGATATTGTTGCTAGGGATCCAGGGGGGCGGTCGGCCGAGGAGTTGATCCGCTATGGCTTTGCCGAGTTCGCGAAACAAAAGCGGCAACAACAATCCTGAAGGGAACAACATGACATGAGTCAGCGTAAGATTGTTCAGCATCTGACACTCGAGCCGACCACCGGTAAAGCCATCCCTGTAAAACGGGGGCAGATTCTTCGCATCACCCAGACTGGCAACGGTCAGTGCCTGGACTTCAATGCCTATAATCTTGAGGACTATAAGGAAGTATTCCATTGCGGAAGAACCAGAACTGCCCATGGCCTGAACCCTGGTAAAGGCAGTCACCTCTGGAGTGCGCCACCGCGAGAGCGGCCCATGTTTACAGTGTTGGAGGACACTGTGGGTGCCAACGACGTCAACTTTCCGCGCTGCAGTGCCTTCCTCTATGAAACCCAGTTCGGGTTTGATGGCGCGGTGCCGCACAGTAACTGTCACGACATCCTGTCCGAGGCCATCCGCGAGTATGGTCTGACACCGGATGACGTCCACGATAGTTTTAACGGTTTTATGAATACTGGAGTAAGGGATGGCAAGTTGTTCATCGCGAAGCAACGGGCAATCCGTGGAGACTATATCGAACTTCTGGCACAAATGGATGTCCTGGCGGTTCCTGCTTGTTGCGGCGCCGATCTTATGCCTACCAGCAATTATGAGTTGAAAGGGCTTGAGGTGACGATCTTCGAGGGCACTTCAGCTGATCAGAAGCTGTTGCTGGAAAACACCTGCGTTAATCAAAGGACGCCCGATCAATTCAGGCAGCCAGTGATCAAGAGCGACCGTCCCCTCTACCGTGACGACACCTATGAGCCCGAATGGCCCTGGCTGGAAGCTGTGAAAGAGCGCCATGAGAAGACGATAACGCTGAACGAGAGAGAGACGATTTACTTGCAAATGCTCCGTAATGATCCTGATTTCGCAACGTTCAGTGATGCCGAGATTATCAAGTACGCATTTTTCGACTGGTATCTGAACACTTTTGTGCAATAGCCCTGCAGAATAATTTTCAGGAGCAATACTTATGGTTAAAAAAAACGAAGCTATTAAAATAGTTAGCGATTTTCTGGAAGCGTCCATGGCGCCTGACCCGGAGCGCGCAGCGACCTTCATGGCACCGGATGTCCAGATTACGTTTACCGGGGGGCGGGTGATGGGAACCCCCCAGGCCATCACCGAATTCAACGGCGGTCGTTATGCCAGGGTGAAGAAATCGCTGGGTCAGTTCGACTGGACGGAGCATGCGGATCATACCGTGGTCTATTCCAACGGCACGCTCTACGGGGAGTGGCCGGATGGCAGGCCTTTCGTTGGTAATCGCTATCTGGACCGGTTTGAGGTTCGTAACGGCAAGATCACCCGTATGGATGTCTGGAACGACAGCGCGGAATGGATACTGTCGCCGGAACTGAACCGGGAAGCCTGGCTCGGCTGATTCAGTCCATGGCCAGGTTGGTCCGATACCCGCCCGTTGGCATGAGATGACCAGGATTCCTTCAGGGTCATTAACCATGCAGCCGTGCATGGAGTGTTTTGACTCTTTCTGCCAGTTCTTCATCCGGCCCCTCAACGGGAACAGCGGGTGCAACGGCATTGATCGGCAATGTTTTCACCGGAGGCAACGGAACGCCCAGATCCCCCAGCCATGCCGATAGCTGCTCGGAAGAACTGGCGTAAACCACACGGCCCAGACCAACCCAGGCATGGGCCGCGGCACACATGGGGCAGTGCTCGCCGGAGGTATAGACGACAGCTTTGGCGCGTTCCGCCGGAGTCATGTTGGCGGCGGCCCAGCGGGCTATGGAAAATTCCGGATGCTGGGTGTTGTCTCCGCTACTGGCAATGTGGTTATGGTCTTCAAACAGTACCTGGCCTTTTTCCGACACCAGAACCGAGCCAAATGGCTCGTCGCCGCTATTCAGCGCCTGCTCTGCCAGATCCACAGCCCGTGCAAGGTGAGTTCGGTCTATATCATTGATCATCAGACTTTCCTGGTTCATTTGGTATTTCAGGCCGGTCCAGTACTCTGAACCGGGCCATGGAAACCGGTGGCCATGCCTTCGGCCACCTTCAGCAATGTCCCGGCAAATCCCTTATCAGGAAGGTACCCGACCCTGGACGCCTTCTACGAGCCAGGTCATGCTGTTGATATCGCCATCAGACAGCTCTGCACCTTCAGTTACCCGCATTTTGCCAGACTGGTCCTTGATTGGTCCGGTAAAAGGCTTGAGGTCGCCTGCTACAATGGCTGCTTCGGCTGCATCCAGCTCCTTTCCAACCGAGGCCGGCAATGCCGGGCTCCGCGTCGCCATGCGGATAAAGCCACCATCGCCAATCCCACGCCAGCGGCCTACAGGCTCCCAATTGCCATCCAGCACAGCCTGTGTTGCCTCGATATGGGCCGGGCTCCAGTCGAGCTCAAAGGAGGCAAGCTGGGTCTCCTGCACGAACTCGGAAAAATCGCCTGTATTGCCGATGGACCAGACACCCGCTGAGCGGGCTGCTTCGCTCTGGACCGGCGTATTCGGGCTACCGGAGATCACATCCGCGCCCTGACTGACCAGAGTACTGACAGCGTCTCTCTCCTTGGCGGGGTCTACCCAGGCATTGACCCAGACAAGCTTGAGCACAGCATCCGGATTCACACTCTGCGCCCCCAAAAGGAACGCGTTCAGGCTATAGATGACCTGGGGCACCGGAAAAGCACCAACCCAGCCAAGAACATTGGACTTGGTCATCCGGCCGGCAGCGATGCCGGTCAGGTAGGCGCCTTCGTAGTGCCTTGCTTCGAAGACACCCAGATTCTTTCCAGCCTCAATACCGGCACAGCATTCAAAGTGGGACTGAGGTAACTGTGGCGCAAGCTTTCTGAGTGAGGCGTACTGGGAAAAGGTGGTTCCGAACAGGAGCTTATGGCCCTGCACGGCAAGCTGGCGGAACTGGCGCTCAACCGACTGGATGTCTGCAACGTTTTCCAGCACGGTCACTTCAACCTTGTTCGGGTATTTGGCCTGCAGTGCACGCCAGGCTTCGGCCTGATAATACTCCCAGCCGGTATTGGAAATGGCGCCCATATGTATAATGCCAACTTTCAGTTTTTCCTTGGCGTGGACGATGGGGAAGCCCATGCCACTCCACAGAGAGGCTGCTGCAATGCCACCAAGCAGGCGACGACGGGTTTGGTCTGTCATGGTATCTGTACTCCTGGGGTTAGTAAGGTCTGATTCATCCTTTGATATCCAGCGATTTCCCGAGTGAAGCCGGGACACTCAGCCGCATTGTTGAGTCCTTGCGCGAGATAAGTACCAGCACAATCACCGTCGCAAGGTACGGCGTGGCTGACAGTAGCTCCGTGGGTACACCCAGTCCCATGACCTGTCCGAGGAGTTCGGCGATCGTCATGCCGCCAAAAAGATAGGCTCCCACCAGGCAACGACCGGGTCGCCAGGTGGCGAAAATGACCAACGCCACAGCAATCCATCCACGGCCGGCGATAATGCCCTCCGTCCAGATCGAGGTGTAAACAACCGAGATGAAGACACCGGCAATGCCGGCCATTACGCCGCCGAAGCCTGTAGCCAGGTACTGGATGCGCATAACAGGGTAGCCAATGGCGTCGGCTGAGGCGGTCGACTCGCCTACCGCACGCAGAACAAGGCCTGCGCGAGTGCGGGAGGTGAAATACCACAGCCCGGCGAAGAGGAGCCAGGAAATCCATACCAGCGGGTGAACGGCACTGAACAGAGGGCCGACCAGGGGAATGCTGGTCAGACCGCCACTAAGCTGGGCATCGGTAATATTCAGTGACTGGCCCACCAACGGCTTACCCACATAGGCGCCCAGACTAATCCCGAAAATCGTTAGAGCGAGTCCGGCAGCTACATGGTTGACCCGTAAGCTGATGGCCAGAAAGCCGAACGCCAGCGCCAGCACACCGCCACTCAACCCGGCCGCAAGAACCCCCAGCCAGAGATTGCCGGTTGCATAAACGGCGGCGAAACCGGCAATCGCGCCGATGACCATCATGCCCTCGACTCCGAGGTTGAGGATGCCGGAGCGCTCAGTGATGAGCTCTCCCAGCGCGGCGTAGAGCAGGGGCGTACCGGCGACCACGGCCGCCAACATAAGTGCAAGCAGTTCCGTCATGCGATTGAGCCCCCGGAGGAAAGATCCCGTGAGCGCCGAAGCCGGTAGTTGACCAGAACTTCAGTGCTGAGTAGGAAGAACAGAAGCGTGGCCTGAATCACGCCGGCGATGGAGGGCGGCAGGCCAAGAATCATCTGGGCTGCGTCACCACTGAGATAAAGCAGAGCCATTAACAGTCCTGCAAACAGAATCCCCACGGGATGCAGCTGTCCAAGAAAGGCTACGATAATGGCGGCATAACCATAGCCCGGGGTGACCGATGGGTATATCTGCCCCAGCGGCCCTGCGACTTCCGCAACTCCGGCGACACCTGCGGCGGCTCCACCACAGAGCATGCCTACCAGAATGGCTCTGTCTGCCCGGAAGCCGGCATATTGCGCCGCACTCTGCGATACACCGCGTGCCTGTAGCTGAAAGCCCAGAAAGCTGCGCTTGAGTAGCAACCACGCCAGCAACACCGCCAGCGGCGCGAACAGAATGCTCAGATTGGCCCGGGTACCTTCAATCAATACCGGAAAGAGTGCAGCTTCCCCCAGGGGTTTTGACTGGGGGAAATTGAAACCGGCCGGATCACGCCAGATCCCGTGTACCAGGAAAATCAGCGCGAAGTGGGCCACATAGTTGAGCATCAGGCTGGTGAGAATTTCATTGGCGCGGAAATGGATGCGTAGCAGTGCCGGAATGCTCGCCCAAACGCTACCGCCCAACAGGCCCAGCAGGACCATGCCTGGCAGCACCAGCCAACTGTCGGAGTCGCCATAGGCCAGGGCAAGGCCACCGGAGAAGATCACGCCCATGATGATCTGGCCCTCGGCACCAATGTTCCAGACGTTGGCCCGGAATCCGATAGCCAGACCCACCGCAATAAGAATCAGCGGAGCCGCCTTGATGAGCAGCTCTCCGAAGCCATACATGGTAGAAACCGGTTCGGTGATAAAAGTGATCAGGGACGCCACAGGTGCCAGACCCGACAGCGCAAAAATAGCCATGGCGACCAGACAGCTCAGCGCGATCGCCACCAGAGGAGATAGCCAGAATACCTTGCGTGATGGCGTAGGTCGTGCTTCAAAGCGAAACTGCATCGGTCGCCTCCTGTTCTTGGTCTGACGGTGACTGACCCGCCATTGCCAGACCGACCGCATCGCGATCAAAGTCAGCCCGCTTCACGGGCTCCGAAAGCGTTCCTGATGCCATAACCACAAGCCGATCCGATAGCTGGAACAGCTCGTCGAGCTCTTCCGAGATGACAATAACGGCGCAACCACTGGCACTCAGATCCAGCAGGACCTGATGTATGGCGGCTGCGGCGCCGACGTCTACCCCCCAGGTCGGCTGCGAGACAATCAGCACTTTTGGCTCCTGCAGGACTTCCCGTCCGATCAGGAACTTCTGCAGGTTGCCACCTGAGAGGCTGGCGGCCTTGGCATTCACGCCAGGTGCCACGACGTTGAACTGCCTGATGCAGTCCTCAGTACTGGCGTTAAGCTGGCGAAAACGGATGAACCCGTAGCGGACATGCTCAGCACCGTTACTGGTCAGCAAGAGATTCCAGGTCAGCGGCATGATCCCGACAGCGCCCCGTCCCATGCGGTCGTCGGGCAGGGCGCAAAGCCCTAGCCGGCGACGCTGAAGTGGTGACAGGGTCGTTAGCTCTTTGTTGTCGACTAAAAGGCTGCCGGACTTCAGTTTCGCTATCTCGCCGGACAGGACTGAGAAGAGTTCCTGTTGCCCATTGCCTGAGACGCCTGCGATCCCCAGAATTTCGCCTTCCCTGACCGCAAAGCTGATGTTGTCCAGTGGCGTGGAGAACGGATCGTCGAGCTGCACCGAGATGTTCCGGACTTCAATTCGAGTGCGGCTGGGCAATGAGGTGGCATCCTTTTCGCGAAGCTTTGGCGGATCACTGCCGATCATCATATGAGCGAGGGACTCTTCCGTTTCCAGATTGGTCTGGCAGGTGTGGACAACTCGACCCTGGCGAAGCACTGTGGCTCGATGACACAGGCTCTGAACTTCCCCCAGCTTGTGACTGATATAGATAATGCTGCAGCCTTCGTCGGCAATGACACGTAATGTATCGAACAACCTTTCCACGGCCTGCGGTGTGAGTACCGAAGTAGGTTCATCCATAATCAGCAGCTTGGGCGATTGCATCAGTGCACGCAGGATTTCCACCCGTTGGCGCTGGCCAACCGACATGGTGTAGACATGCTGCATAGGGTCGATCGATAACGAATACTGCTGACCGAGTTCGTTGACCCGCCTGATGACATCAGCCAGTGGCGGCCGACCTACAAGGCCAAGCGCAATATTCTCTGCGGCTGTAAGCGTGTCGAACAGGGCGAAATGCTGGAGGATCATTCCGATTCCCAGCCTCTGGGCGACTGCCGGAGACTCGATTAGCGTTTCCTTGTCATTCCAGATGATCTGTCCGGCATCGGGGCGAACCATGCCGTAGAGGATCTTCATCAGAGTGGACTTGCCGGCACCGTTTTCCCCTACAAGTCCATGGATCTCGCCAGGCTTGACCCGCAGGCTGATATCTTCATTGGCAACGACATTGGCGTAGGACTTACTTATGCCTATCAGCTCGAGCCGCCAGCGCGGGAGTACCTGATTTGGCCCGGTAGTCATTGAGGTATCACCACTCCAGCGAAAGCAACAAGGCGACCGTTTTTATAGACATCGCGGTTTCCCGGGACTGCAACCATGGCTTCGGGAACGTGTTCGGCATCCAGAGTGACGAAATCCGCCCTGGCGCCGACCTCAATTCCGTAATCCTTGATGCCCAGGGCCCGGGCTCCTTCCGTGGTCACCATGGAAAAAGCTGTTTCCAGTTCCCAGTCTTCGTTGAAGCCAGAGCGGTAACCGACAATGTTGGCCCGGCGCAACAGGTCGCCATCACCGTAGGGCCACCAGGAATCGCGAATATTGTCATTGCCGGCGAAGTAGTTCACCCCCGCTTCCCGCAGTACATGCACGGGCGGGAACGACATTGCCCCCGGCGCGTTGGTAACAATAGCAACACCGGAACGGGCCAGGTTATCCGCAATCCGGCGAACCTGATCCAACTCCAGATCGCCCAGGCAATAGGCGTGACTGATGGTGACACGGCCTTCCATGCTCAAGGCACGCGTACGCTCGGCGATACGTTCAATCTCGAACGCACCCAGGGTGCCGGGGTCATGCAGGTGGATATCGATTCCGGCATCGTGTCGATCCGCCAATCCGAAGACTACATCAAGATGCCCTTCAATATTGCCGTCAAAACCTGCAGGGTCGAGCCCGCCAACGGTGTCGCATCCCATGGCCATGGCCTGTGACATGTAATCACTGCAGCCGGGGCTTTTGAGTATGCCGTGCTGCGGAAAGGCCACCAGTTGAATATCGATTAGCTCGCGGTAACGCTCCCGAACCGCCAGGATGGCCTCCAGGTGCCGGACACCAACCGTGTCATCCACCATGACATGACTGCGCATACTGGTGGTGCCGTGAGCAAGGCACAGTTCAAGCTGATTGCGCGCCCGTTCCTCTATAGGGGCTGCCGCCGCCAGGTTTTCGGCCTGGAATGCCGACCGCTCGCGAACGTCAAAACCATTTGTACAGGGTTTGTGGGGTCGCCAGGTATCACTGTAGAAACTGGTGTCCAGGTGTATATGGCCTTCCACAAAACCAGGAACCACCAGACGATTACCCAGATCTACCGTCTGTGACGCTGCTGGCAGAGTATCACCGGCCTCAAACAGGCCTGAGAAGCGCCCGCCGGTCACAGCCAGACTCACAATCCTTCCATCGGAGAGGCGTGAGTTGGTAAAAATACAATCGGCAATATTCATAGAACCTTCTCGTTCTGGTCTGAATCCATGGGGTCGTTACTTTATTGCTCGCCCCTTTATGTTTATTGCTAGCAATCAGAGTGCCATCATCATCAGGTACAAAGAAACGGGGGCCTGGCGGGGTGTAAATGCGTTATACATGCTCCATCCCGGTGCTCAGATAGGAAAAACGCACCAAAGATCATCGTTTCTCTCCGGGCTTCATCAGTCTTGGGTGGGGGTTAGGTAAGAAGGGGGAGAGGATAGGGAAGGCCCGGAAAATGTTGAAATTGTTGACTATCACTGGGGAGGTCGCACAATGATTCGTAATGGTATGCGCCCCATTCATCCGGGGGAGATTCTTCGAGAAGAGTACTTGGAGCCGTTGGATATGAGCGTGAACGCGCTTTCAAATGCACTGCATGTGCCGGCTACCCGGATGAATGAAATCGTCCGTGAGAACCGGGGGGGTAGCGCAGATACTGCTTTACGTCTGGCTCGATACTTCGGTACGAGCGAGCGTTTTTGGCTGAACTTGCAAACCGAGTATGAGCTGCGTAAAGCACAGATCAGCAAGACTGTTCAGGTTGAGAAAGAGATTCGTCCTTACGCGGCCTGACTGCCTTGTATGCCCAGTACCGATGTAAAGTGGCTAATAAAGTTGGCTACAACGAAAACGTAACTTATTGATTTTTATGGGCTGAAGATGGCGACTATCAGCTAACACTCTGCTTTCTTGTTTCTGCTCTGCCACTTTCGACACTACCTCAGCGACTTGACACACGCCATATTTCGACTCAAGTTGAATAGTAAGTCGAAGTATTGCGAATAAATTCTCCGCATCTAAGCGACGCACAAACGCTCTTCTGATACAGGGCAGGCGCGATGGATCTCTACACCTACTACCGCTCCACTTCTTCCTATCGCTTACGCATTGCGCTGGAGTTGAAAGGGCTGGATTACCGTTCCATGCCGGTCAATCTGGTTGGTGGCGGTGGCGAGCACCTTAAGCCTGCATACCGGGCCATCAATCCACAAGGCCGGGTACCGGCTCTGCGGGTGGAAAACAATCAGGTACTGATTCAGTCCCCGGCGATCATCGAGTATCTGGAGGAGTGTTATCCGCAGGTGCCGCTGTTACCAAAGGACCTTCTGGAGCGTGCCAGGCAGCGTGGTGTGGCGGCGCTGATTGGGTGTGATATCCACCCATTGCACAACGTGTCGGTACTGAATCGGTTGCGTCAGCTGCAACTCTCGGAGGCGGAGGTCGATAACTGGATCAGGCACTGGATCGGTCTCGGCTTCGATGCTGTCGAGGCGCTCATTGGTGATCATGACTTTTGTTTTGGCGCGCCTGGGCTGGCGGATGTCTACCTGTTGCCGCAAGTCTATGCCGCGCGGCGCTTCGCAATTGACCTTAACCGCTACCCGAGAATAGCGAGGGTTGAACGCCTGGCTCTTGAGCATCCGGCATTCCAGCGCGCGCACCCCGATGCTCAAGCGGACAAACCCGCTTGAGCGAATCGAATGAAGGAACGAGACAATGGCTGACCTGTTTGATAACCCCATGGGCCTGATGGGTTTCGAATTCATCGAGTTCGCGTCACCGACTCCAAATGCCCTGGAGCCCCTCTTTTCGATGATGGGGTTCACAAAAGTCGCTAATCATCGTTCCAAGAACGCCTCGCTTTATCGTCAGGGTGAGATCAACCTGATCCTCAACAGCGAACCCAAGAGCGCGGCGTCTTACTTTGCTGCGGAGCACGGGCCCTCGGTATGCGGCATGGCCTTTCGGGTCAAGAACGCCCAAGCCGCTTATGCCCGCGCCCTGGAGCTGGGAGCCCAGCCGATGGACATACCCACCGGGCCGATGGAATTGCGACTGCCGGCGATTAAAGGCATCGGTGGGGCGCCGCTGTACCTGATTGATCGCTTCGGTGAGGGCACTTCTATCTACGATATCGACTTCACCTTCATTGAAGGCGTCGATCGCAATCCCAAGGGCACCGGCCTGAAAGTGATCGATCACCTGACCCATAACGTGTACCGGGGACGCATGGCCTATTGGGCGAGTTTCTACGAGAAGCTGTTCAATTTTCGCGAGTTCCGGTACTTCGATATTAAAGGCGAATACACCGGCCTGACCTCCAAAGCCATGGCGGCGCCGGACGGCAAGATCCGCATTCCGCTGAATGAGGAATCCTCGCAGGGCGCCGGACAGATCGAAGAATTTCTCATGCAATTCAACGGTGAAGGCATTCAGCATGTGGCTTTCCTCACTGACGATCTGGTGAGCACCTGGGATGCATTGAAAACCCTGGGTATGAGGTTTATGACTCCACCTCCCGCCACCTACTACGAAATGCTTGATCAGCGACTGCCCGAACACGATGAGCCGGTCAACGAACTTCAGGCTCGCGGCATATTGCTGGACGGCAGTTCGACAGACGGTGACTGCCGTTTGTTGCTGCAGATTTTCTCGGAAGCCTTAATGGGGCCGGTGTTTTTCGAGTTCATCCAGCGCAAAGGCGACGAAGGTTTCGGGGAGGGGAACTTCAAGGCATTGTTCGAATCGATCGAGCGTGATCAAGTCCGCCGTGGCGTACTGAAAACGACCTGAATTTGAAGTGCTTTCAGCGCAATCGTTGCGCGCAAAGAGGTGAACATGCGATCACAGTCTTCGTCCGATGCACTTATCTACCAATCCGGTTTCGGCAACGAGTTCAGCACGGAAGCCTTGCCTGACGCGTTGCCGGTCGGGCAAAACTCACCGCAGAAAGTCGCTTACGGGCTGTACACGGAATTGCTATCGGGTACGGCGTTTACGGTCCCCCGTGCCGAATCCCGGCGCACGTGGATGTATCGCATCAAGCCCTCCGCCACCCACCCGGAATACCATCGATTAACCCAACAGATTACGGGCAGGAAATTGGGGCCCATCAACCCCAACCGCCTGCGCTGGAATCCCTTTGACGTCCCGTCAGAACCCACTGACTTCCTGGCTGGTTTGACCACCATCGCGGCGACATCTCCAGCCGAGCAGGCCGACGGTGTCAGCGTGCACCTGTATCAGGCCAACGTGTCCATGACACGGGCGTTCTTCAACGCCGACGGCGAATGGCTGATCGTGCCACAACAGGGCCGTTTGAAAATCATCACCGAGCTCGGTGTGCTGGCCATCGAACCGCGGGAAATCGCCGTGGTGCCCCGTGGTCTCAAGTTCCGCATCGAGTTACTTGACGCCACGGCCAGCGGCTATATCTGTGAGAACCACGGCTGCGCCCTGCGGTTGCCCGATCTAGGACCGATTGGCAGCAACGGGCTGGCCAACCCGCGGGATTTTCTGGCGCCGGTCGCTCACTACGAAAACCGTGATCAACCCGAGGTTCTGGTGCAGAAGTTTCTCGGCGAACTGTGGGCCACGGAGCTCGATCACTCACCCTTTGATGTCGTTGCCTGGCACGGCAATAACGTACCGTACAAGTACGATCTACGCCGCTTCAACACCCTCGGCACAGTCAGTTTCGACCACCCGGACCCTTCCATCTTCACGGTGCTGACCTCGCCCGGTGCGGCTCAGGGGCAGGCCAATGTCGATTTTGTGATCTTCCCACCGCGTTGGATGGTGGCGGAGAATACCTTCCGGCCACCCTGGTTTCACCGCAACCGGATGAACGAGTTGATGGGGCTGATCGAGGGCACGTACGACGCCAAAGCAGAGGGCTTTGTGCCCGGTGGCGTTTCTCTGCACAACTGCATGAGTGCCCACGGCCCGGACAACACCACCACCGAACGAGCCATCGCCGCCGACCTGGACCCGCTCAAGACCGATCAGAGCATGGCGTTTATGTTTGAAACCGGCAGCGTCTTGCGCGCCAGTCGCCATGCGCTTGACTGCCCACAACGACAACAGGACTACGACGCCTGTTGGGCAGGCATGAGTAAAACGTTCGACCAAGGGAGTCTCTGAACAATGACAACGCAGCCGCACAAGAGTTGGATCGCTTCTGCCAACGGCCATCCCGACTTTCCCATCCAAAACCTGCCGCTGGGCATTTTCAGTCGTCCCGGTCAAAAGCCCCGGGGTGGCGTCGCCATCGGTGACCAGATTCTCGATTTGCAAGTCGCCCTGGAGGCGGGTTTGTTCGTAGGTGACGCCGCCGTCGCGGCGGAAGCTGCTGGCCGGGAGCAGTTAAACCATTTCTTTGGGCTCGGTGCTTCCAGCCGGAAAGCCTTGCGAACAGCGCTGTTGCAGTTGCTGGATGAGTACAGCGAGCAGCAAGCGACCATGCGGGCGCTCGGCGAGGCGTTACTGGTGCCGATGAGTCGCTGTGAACTGCACCTGCCGGCCCGCGTAGGCGACTACACCGACTTCTACGTAGGCATTCATCACGCCCGGAACATCGGCAGTTTTTTCCGTCCCGACAATCCATTGTTGCCTAACTACAAGCACGTGCCCATTGGTTACCACGGCCGCTCCTCGACGATCTGCATCTCCGGAACATCCGTGCGCCGGCCCAACGGCCAGACCCTGCCAGCGGGCCAGGAGACTCCCAGCTTCGGCCCCAGTAAACGGCTGGATTACGAGCTGGAACTAGGTATATGGCTTGGGCCGGGCAATAATATGGGCGAGCCCATCGCTATTGGTGAGGCCAGCAACCATGTGGCGGGTTTCTGTTTGCTGAACGACTGGTCGGCCCGTGACGTCCAGGCCTGGGAATACCAGCCCCTCGGCCCTTTCCTGGCAAAGAACTTTGCCAGCAGCGTTTCCCCATGGGTAGTCACGCCAGAAGCGCTGGAGCCATTCCGCAAAGCTCAGCCTGTGCGCCCAGACGGTGATCCACAGCCACTGCCTTACCTGCTTGACGATGATGACCAGGCGGCTGGCGCCTTCGACATCGAACTTGAGGTGTTGCTGCTCAGTGAAGTCATGCGCGAACAGGGCTTGCCACCCCAACGGCTCGCGTTGAGCAATACGCTGAATATGTACTGGACAGTGGCCCAGATGATCGCCCATCACAGCGTCGGCGGCTGCAAGCTGCAACCCGGCGACCTGTTCGGTTCCGGAACCCTGTCGGGTCAGAATCCCGATGCGGTTGGCAGCCTGCTGGAAAGCACGGCTGGGGGCAAGCAGCCGCTTACCCTGGAGAGCGGCGAGCAGCGCACTTTTCTGGAGGATGGCGATGAGGTCATCCTGCGGGCGCGCTGTCGGCGTGACGGCTATCCGACCATTGGGTTTGGGGAGTGCCGGGGTAGGGTGCAGCCCGGACACTAGTCAGTCTCAGAACATCATCGCTGGCAACCAGAGGGAAAGAGCCGGTACGGCGACCAGAATTGCGAGCCGGATAATATCCGCGATAATAAAAGGCAGGATGCCTCGCACGACCATGCGCTGAGTCAGACCCGGTTGCGTGGCCTGTACGACAAACAAGTTCATCCCAATGGGCGGCGTGATCAGTCCGATTTCGGCGACGGTGACCACAAGAATGCCAAACCAGACCATGTCGAAACCCTGCGATGCGGCGACCGGCGCCAGGAAGGGCACGGTCAGAAGAATCATGGACATGGCATCCATGAAACAGCCCAGCACAATATAGAACACCAGGATCAGTATGAGAGCCATTGTCGGCCCCATACCGCTGCTCTCAATTCCGGAGATCAATGCACTGGGCAAGCCTGTTGTTTCCAGGAAATAGTTGAACAGCGACGCGCCGATCAGGATGAAAAAGATCATACCGGTCAGCCCTGCCGTCTCTCGTACGGACTCCCAAAGCGTGCTCCAGTCCAGCTCT
>TARA_R110002095_G_scaffold164256_1_pt1 | contig 33377 bp, 22 predicted proteins | sample TARA_R110002095 | Tara Oceans TARA_R110002095 (sample SAMEA4397255) | marine metagenome | biome: Polar Biome; feature: [SRF] surface water layer (ENVO:00010504); material: water (ENVO:00002006), including particulate matter (ENVO:01000060) such as... | depth 5 m | reverse complement strand
TAAAGTCCCCGATCGACTGCGTGGCTTGTGGCATCTCACGCGAATCACCAAGAACTTGTCGGGATCGGAGACGTTCGCTTCGCGCGGATGCATCTGCCGGCGTGGCCGTGGGCCACTGTCATGGGCACAGTGGCCTGGAAGGAACCAGATGGGCGACTCTTTCATCGATCAGAATCACTTCAAGCGAATCCTCAACCGCAACGTGGCGGTGCCTCTGGGTTTCGGTTTCCTCAGCGCGTTTTTCTTCAGTGCCATTGTTTACTTCCTGCTCAACGTCGGCCACTGGGTCGAGCGCTCGGTGGTGGGCGTCGGCTATGCCCACGACATGCTCAAGGTGATGGGTGATCTGGAGGCCTCGATGCGTGGCTACCTTATCGCCGGAGAAGAGGTGTTTCTCGAACCCTACCGTAATGAGCTGCCGGTGTACGAAAGCCTGTTCGAACAGATGACCACGTTCGCCGCCGACGATCCGGTACAGCTGAATAGAGTCGAGCGCATCGGCCGGCTGCATGAGCAATGGATCGCTTTCGCCGGGGAAGCGATCGAGCGCAGGGATCAGAACCAGCCTGTCATCGACTATGTCCGCAGCCACAGAGGGCTTGAGCTGAAGGAAGAACAGCGTCGTCTGCTCAATGAGTTCATCGCCCACGAACGGCAGGCCCGAGCCGAACGTACCGACACGACCGAAGCGATCACCACCGCGCTAATTGGCGGTTTTCTGCTGTTCAGCCTGATCTTCAGCGGCCTGCTGGTCTATTTCGGGCGGCGTGATCTGATCAGTTTGTCGGACAGCTACTCGGAGTCGCTCGAACAGCAACAGGCGCACGCCGCCGCTCTGGAAAAGCAGGCCTGGTATCGAACAGGCCAGACCCAGCTCAGTGAATCGATGATCGGCGAACAGGCCTTGCCGACCTTGGGTCAGAACGTGCTTGGCTTCCTCGCGCGCTACCTGGGCATGAGTGTTGGCGCGCTCTACGTCACGCAGGATGGCAAGCTGCAGCGCGTCGCGGAGTTTGGCTGGGACCGGGAACGTCTGCAATCCGGTCGCGCGTTGGAGCTTGGCGAGGGGCTGGTGGGCCAGGTGGCCCTGGAGCGCCGCGTGATGCGGCTCGACAATGTGCCGCAGGGTTACCTGAGCGTCAGCTCGGCGCTGGGCAGCGCTGACGCTGCGTCGGTGCTGATCTTTCCTGTCGAGGACAGCGGCATGGTCAACGCCGTGCTTGAGATCGGTTTCTTGCGGCCCTTGCTTGATGACGACCGTGAGTTGCTGCAGCGGGTCAGCGAGAACATCGGCTCGGCCATCGAAGCCGCGCGCTACCGCCAGCGTCTGCAGCGCATGCTGGCTGAAACCCAGCAGCTCAACGAGGAGCTGCAGGTGCAACAGGAAGAGCTGCGCGCGGCCAACGAGGAGCTCGAAGAGCAGTCCAACGCCCTGCGTGAGTCGCAGGCGCACATGGAAGAGCAGCAGGCCGAGCTGGAGCAGACCAACGAGCAGCTCGCCGAACAGACCCAGGCGCTGGCACTGCAGCGCGACGAAATGGACCTGAAAAACCATCGCCTGCATGAGGTGCAGCTGATGCTCGAAGAGCGCGCTGATGAGTTGCAGCGCGCCAGTCGCTATAAATCGGAATTCCTCGCCAACATGTCCCACGAGCTGCGCACGCCGCTGAACAGCTCGCTGATCCTGTCGAAATTGCTGGCCGACAATCCGCACGGCAATCTGCAGGAAGACCAGGTGCAGTTCGCGCGCTCGATCTATTCGGCGGGTAATGACCTGCTCAATCTGATCAACGACATTCTGGATATCTCTAAGGTCGAAGCCGGCAAGCTGGATGTACACCCCGAGCTGTTGATCCTCACGCGGTTGGTTGATGGCCTGAAGAGCCTGTTTCTCGCCCAGGCGCTGGAAAAGACCTTGCAGTTCGACGTTCAACTCGACGAAAGCGTGCCGTCCAGCCTCTTCACCGACCGCCAACGGCTGGAGCAGATTCTCAAGAACCTGCTGTCCAATGCCTTCAAGTTCACAGAAAAGGGCTCGGTAGAACTTCGGGTCACGCGCCGTGACGACCAGCAGATCGCCTTTGCCGTGCGTGATTCGGGAATCGGTATTCCCGCCGATCAGCAGGATGTGATCTTCGAAGCCTTCCGTCAGGCCGATGGCACCACCAACCGCCGTTATGGCGGCACCGGGCTGGGCTTGTCCATCTCCCGCGAGCTGGCCCAGCTGCTCGGTGGCACCATCGAGGTCAGTAGCGAGCCGGGGGCCGGCAGCGTGTTCACCTTGATCATTCCGGAGAACTACAGTGCCCCGGTGGCCGAGCAGGAGCCCGAGCCTTTACCTGCTCCGATCAATATCCAGGCAGCGCTTGCACCCGTGGCGACGCCTATTGCTGCAACGCCGCGACCGGTGCTGGAGCAAACCCAAGGCGTGGCGGCCCTGACGGACGACCGCGAGCGCTTCCCGTTCGAGCGTTCGGTACTGGTGATCGAGGACGAGCCGCAGTTTGCCGGCATTCTTCGCGACCTGGCCCACGAACTGAAATACAGCTGCCTGATCGCGCAGAACGCCGACCACGGCTTCGACACCGCAGTGCAGTACCGGCCCGATGCGATCCTGCTGGACATGCGCTTGCCAGACCATTCCGGGCTGACCGTGCTTGAACGGCTCAAGGAAAACCCCATCACGCGGCACATCCCGGTGCACATCGTGTCGGTGGAGGATCGCAAGGAAGCCGCGATGCAGATGGGCGCCATCGGCTACGCGACCAAACCGACGACCCGCGAAGACCTCAAGGCCGTGTTCGGCCGCTTCGAGGAGAAGTTGGCGCAAAAGGTCAAACGTATCCTGCTGGTCGAAGACGACGCCCGTCAGCGCGAAAGCGTCTCGCGGTTGATCGAGGACACCGATATCGAGATCACCGCGGTGGAGTTTGGTCAGCAAGCCCTCGAGCTGCTGCGTACCACGGTGTTCGACTGCATGATCATCGACCTCAAACTGCCTGATATGGATGGCCATGAACTGCTCGAACGCATGGCGCGCGAGGACATCTGCTCGTTCCCGCCAGTGATCGTCTATACCGGACGTAACCTCACTCGTGATGAAGAAGCGGCGCTGATGAAATACTCGCGCTCGATCATCATCAAGGGCGCGCGTTCGCCGGAGCGATTGCTCGATGAGGTCACGCTGTTCCTGCACAAGGTGGAGTCGGACATGCCGCCGGAGCGCCAGAAGATGCTGAAAAGCGTGCGCAGCCGGGAAAAGGCCTTCGAGGGCCGCAAGATTCTGGTGGTCGACGACGACGTGCGTAACGTCTTCGCCCTGACCAGCGCCTTGGAGCAGAAAGGCGCGCTGATCGAGATCGCGCGCAACGGCCATGAGGCCATTGCCCAGTTACAGAACGTTGGCGATATCGATTTGGTGCTGATGGACATCATGATGCCGGAGATGGACGGCTTCACCGCCATGCAGGAGATCCGCAAGGATCCACGCTTCGCCAAGCTTCCAATCATTGCGGTGACGGCCAAAGCGATGAAGGATGATCAGGATCGCTGTCTGCGGTCGGGCGCCAACGATTACCTGGCCAAGCCCATCGACCTGGACCGTCTGTTCTCGCTGATCCGCGTCTGGCTGCCAAAGGTGGAGCTGCTCTGACATGCCGGACCGCAACCAGGCCATCGAGCTGAAGCTGCTGATCGAAGCGATCTACCTGCGCTACAGCTACGATTTCCGTGACTATTCCAGCGCTTCGCTCAAGCGCCGCGTGCTGCTGGCGCTGAAGCAGATGCGCTGCGAGAGCATTTCGGAGCTGCAGCGCCGGATTCTCTACGACTCGCAGGCGTTCATGGAGCTGCTGCAGTTCCTCACCATCCCAGTGAGCGAGATGTTCCGCGACCCCAGCTATTACCTGGCGTTGCGTGAGCAGGTGATCCCGCTACTGCGCACTTACCCGTCACTGAAGATCTGGATTGCCGGTTGCAGTACGGGCGAAGAGGTCTACTCGATGGCGATCCTGCTCAAGGAAGAAGGGCTGCTCGAACGCACAATCCTGTACGCGACCGACATCAACCCAAGGTCGCTGGAGCGTGCGCGTCAGGGCATCTTCAACATCGATAACATGCGCCAGTACACCGATAACTACCAATGTGCCGGTGGCAAGCACAGCTTGAGCGATTACTATACGGCCGCCTACGACTCGGCAATCATGGATAAATCCTTGAAAGAGAACGTAACGTTCGCCGATCACAGCTTGGCGACCGACAGCGTATTTGCCGAAACGCAGTTGATTTCCTGCCGCAACGTGCTGATCTATTTCAACAAGCCGCTGCAAGATCGGGCCTTTGGCCTGTTTCTCGATTCGCTCTGTCACCGGGGCTTTCTCGGCCTCGGCAGCAAGGAAACCCTCGAGTTTTCCGGCTATGCCGGGCGGTTTGAAGCCTTCAACAAGCAGGAAAGGATTTTCCGCAAGCTATGAAAGCGCCTGCCGAAGCCTCAACCAAGCTCCCCGCCCGGCCTGTGGATGCCGTGGTGATCGGCGCGTCGGCTGGCGGGTTGTCCGCGCTCAGTGCGCTGGTGTCGGGGTTGCCGCGTACGTTTCGCTTGCCGCTGCTGATGGTTCAGCATGTGCCCCCGAAAGGGCCGACCCAGCTGGTGGAGATCTTCCAGCGCAAGACCGATCTGGCTGTGAAGGAAGCGCGCGACAAGGAGCCGGTGCACGGCGGCACGCTCTACTTCGCAGCGCCGGGCTATCACCTGCTGGTTGAGGCGGACATGACGCTGTCGCTCAGCCAGGATGAGGCGATGCATTTTTCAAGACCTTCGATCGACGTGCTCTTCGAGTCTGCGGCAGATGTCTGGGGCGACCGCGTCGCCGGCATCCTCCTGACCGGTGCCAACGAGGACGGCGCCGCCGGCCTTGAGGCGATCAAGCAGGCCGGCGGCCTCACAATCGTTCAGGAGCCCGGCGAAGCCGAGGTGCCGACGATGCCACTTGCTGCACTCCAGCGCTTCGCGCCGGATTACATTTTGCCTTTACGCGATATTCATCGATTGTTGCGTGATCTGGAGTGACTGATGCCCAACCAAACCGATGAAGCGAACCTGCTGATCGTCGATGATTTGCCGGAAAATCTGCTGGCGCTGGAGGCCCTGCTACAGGGCCCGGGCATCCGGGTGCATCAGGCCGAATCGGCAGAGCAGGCGCTTGAACTGCTGCTCCGCCACGAGTTCGCACTGGCCATTCTCGATGTCCAGATGCCCGGTATGGATGGTTTCCAGCTGGCCGAGCTGATGCGCGGTACCGAGCGCACCAAGCAGATCCCCATCGTCTTTGTCAGCGCCGCTGGGCGCGAGCTTGACTATGCGTTCAAGGGCTACGAAAGCGGTGCCGTCGACTTCATGCAGAAGCCGCTGGACACCCATGCGGTGCGCAGCAAGGTCAGCGTGTTCGTCGACCTGTATCGCAACCGCAAGCGCCTGGCGCGTCAGCTTGAAGAGCTGGAGCGCAGCCGCCGCGAACAGGAAGTGCTGCTCGACGAGCTGCGCAGCACCAAGGCCGAACTGGAGAATGCGGTGCGCATGCGCGACGACTTCATGTCGATCGTCTCCCACGAGCTGAAGACGCCGCTCAATACGCTCATTCTGGAAGTGCAGCTGCGTAAGTTACAGCTCGGTCGCGAGAGCGCCGCGGTGTTCAGCGAGGACAAGCTGCGGCAGATGGTCGACAAGGATGAGCGCCAGGTCCAAAGCCTGATTCGCCTGATCGACGACATGCTCGATGTGTCGCGTATCCGCACCGGCAAGCTGTCGATTCGGCCGACGCAGGTGGATTTGGGAAAGCTCGTAGCCAGCGTGGTGGAAAATTTCGCCCCGCAAATGGAAGTGAGCGGCTGCACACTGCTGTTCCAGCGCCCCGAACCGATCATCGGTTGCTGGGACGAGTTTCGTATCGAACAGGTGCTGGCCAACTTGCTCACCAATGCCATGCGTTACGGTGCGGGTAATCCGGTTCAGGTGAGTGTCGGCGCGAGCGAGTCTGGTGCCTGTATCGAAGTGCGCGACCAGGGTATCGGTATCAGCCCGAAAAGCCTGGAGCGCATCTTCTGCCAGTTCGAGCGCGCCGAAGGCAGCGAATGCAGTGCTGGCCTCGGTCTTGGGTTGTTCATCGCAGAACAGATCGTCAAAGCGCACAAAGGCCAGATTCAAGTCGAGAGCGAAGAGGGCAAGGGTGCGTTGTTCAGGGTTCTGCTGCCATTGAATGCCAACGCCTGAGGCGCATGGGTGCGCATCAGGTCCAGGTCAGCTGAGGCCAGCCCCGGGTTTCGGCTTGTTCGCGCAATAGCGGGTCGGGGTTCACTACATGCGGATGCGCCACTTGCGCGAGCAGCGGCAGATCATTGATCGAGTCGGAGTAGAAGTGCGCGCCCTCCAGCGATTCGCCCGCCGCCTCTGCCCACTCACGTAACCGCGTCACCTTGCCTTCACGGTAGGTCAGCACACCACGGGTGTTGCCGCTGTAGAAGCCGTGTTGTTCCTCCAGCTGAATGGCCAGCACTTCTCTGATCCCGAGGCGTTCGGCAACGGCCCCGACGAGGAACTCCGCCGAAGCGGAAATCACCAAAATGCGGTCGCCGGCCTTGCGATGCTCGGCGATGCAGCGCATGGCGTCGTTATAGATCAGCGGCTCGATCACATCCTCGACGAAGGGTTCGACGACATGGTCCACCTCTTCAGCCGTGCGGCCTACCAGGGGTGTCAGGCTGAACGCCATGTAGTCTTCCATCGCCAGCGTGCCGAAGGCGTATTCAGCCATCAGCTCGGCATCCTTGCGCAGGAAGGATTCTCCATCCACCCAGCCGATCTTGGCCATTTCATGGGCCCAGAGGCTGGCGCAGTCGCCGTCTATCAGTGTTTCGTCCAGGTCGAAAATTGCCAGGGCCATCAAGCCACCTCGTGAATTGCCGAAGCGTCGATGGTAAGGCCAACCTGGCAGCCGCGGGGAAAGAGATCGGCGGCGGAGCGATTCAGTACATCGACCAGCAGTTCAACTCCGCGTGCTTCGACGCGGTAGCGAATCACGTTGCCAAGCAAGCTGTGGCTTTTGATCACGGCGGCAATGTTGCTGCCGCCGTCGGCCGAGTTGCTCAGCGCGATAGCTTCCGGACGGATCGCCACCTGCGCATCAACCGGGCGTTGCAGCAATCGCGAGGCGATGTCCGGGGCGAGCAGGTTGTAGTTGCCGATAAAGCCGGCGGCGAAGGCATCCACTGGTGCGGTGTAGAGGGTTTCGGCATCGGCGCTCTGGACGATGCGGCCGGCGTTCATCAGCAGGATGCGGTCCGACAAGGTCAGGGCTTCCTCCTGATCATGGGTGACGAAAATGGTCGTCAGTCCCAACTCCTGCTGGATCGCGCGGATCTGCTCACGCAGATGCTTACGGATGCGCGCATCCAGCGCTGACAAGGGCTCGTCGAGTAGCAGCAGGCGAGGGCGGGTCACCAGTGAGCGCGCCAGGGCCACGCGCTGGCACTGGCCGCCGGAAAGCTGGCTGGGGTAGCGACGGGAGAAGTCGTTGAGCTCAACCATCTCCAGCACCTCGCTCACCCGCCGTGTGCTCTCGTCTCGGGCGATCTTCTGCATGCGCAGGCCGAAGGCTACGTTCTGCTCCACGGTCATGTTCGGGAACAGCGCATAACTCTGGAACACCATGCCGATCTGCCGCTTCTGTGGTGCAAGCGGCACCAAGTCGTCACCGTCGAGCAAGATCTGCCCGCCGTCCACCTCGGTAAGCCCTGCAATGCAGCGCAGCAGTGTCGACTTGCCGCAGCCAGACGGGCCGAGCAGGGTGATCAGCTCACCCTTGGCGACTCCGCAATTGATGTCGCTGAAGACCTGGGTATCGCCAAATGATTTATGCAGGCCGCGAATGGAAAGGTAGCTCATGAGGGTTCCTGTCTCGAATTGCCGCTGCGGTGGCATGGATCAGTTTGAAAGAGCTGGGCCCCCCGGGGCACGCTCGACGAACTCAGCTACATACCTGTGTAGGGTGGGCTTCAGCCCACCGTCTATCTCGAGGGCTAACGCCCACCTCTCGGAACTAAAACCCACCCTACGAAACTGCTCGCGCCTTCATGCTGTGCGCTCACGATTCAGCCGAGTCGCCGCCCAGGTAAACACCAGCACAAAGAAGAAATAGGAAATCACCAGCGCACTGTTGAAGTGGCCGCTGCTGTTTTTCATGTTGTTCAGGTACACCTGCAGGGTTTCATAGCGCGTGCCCACCAGCAGGTTGGCAAAGACGAACTCACCGAACAGAAAGGAGAAGGACAGAAACAGCGATACCATCAACCCTTTGCGCAAGTTGGGCAGCACCACGAGAAAGGCTGCCTTCCAGGTGCTGGCGCCGAGCAGGTGAGCGGCATCCATCAGGTCGCGCAGGTTGATCGCCTGCAGATTGTTGCTGATCGCGCGATACATGAACGGCAGGGCGATGGTGAAGTAGGCCCCGATCAGGATCCACGGCGTACCGACCATCGCCAGCGGTCCCGAGCCATACAGCTGTAAAAGCCCGACCGAGGACACCACCGGCGGCACCGCGAAGGGCAGCAGGATCAGGATGTTCATCAGGCCGTCGAGCTTCGGGAAGTGGTAATGCACCACGAACAGCAGCGGCAGGATCAGCACCACCGCCAGCGCCAGGGCGCCGAAGCAGACCAGCAAGGACTGGCCGAAGGCACGCAGGAAGCGCTCTTCACTCCACAGTTGCAGATACCAATCGAAGGTCAGCCCATCCGGCAGGATAGTCGCCGACCAACTGCTGGAGATCGAGTAGAGAAAGGTCGCCGCCAGAGGCAGCAGCAAGATCAGAAACAGCAGCCATACCACGATACGGTGGTAAAGCAGGCCGCGCCTGGCTTCAGTGGCCCGCATGGTAGCTCCTCCGTAACAGCAGCTGGTGCGCCACGGTGATTACTGCCATCAGCCCCACCAGCACCATCGCCAAGGCACTGGCCATGTTTGGATCCAGGGAAATGTCACCGGAGATCATCGCCGCGATGCGGATCGGCAACACGTTGAAGTTGCCGGTGGTGAGGTAGTAGACAGTGGCATAAGCGCCCAGCGCGTTGGCCAGCAGGATGACGAAGGTGCCGAGCAATGCGGGGGTCAGCACCGGCAGGCCGATGTAGCGCCAGTAGCTCCAGGTGCCCGCACCGAGCAGTGAGGCCGATTCGCGCCAGTCCTCGCGCAGCGCGTCGAACGCGGGGTAGAGCAGCAACACACCCAGCGGGATCTGGAAATAGGTGTAGAGCACGATCAGGCCAGTCTTGGAGTAGAGGTTGAAGTCCTCGATGATCCCGGCCTGCTTGAGCAGGATGGTCAGCGCCCCGTTGAAACCGAGCAGGATGACAAAGGCAAACGCCAGCGGCACGCCGGCAAAGTTGCTGGTCATGTTGGAGAACGCCATGACGAAGTCGCGGAGTCTGGAATCAACCTGACGCAGCGAGTAACTGCCGAGGATCGCAATGACGATGCCGAACAGGCTCGACCAGAAAGAGATTTGCAGGCTGTGCTTGATGGCTTGCAAGTAGAACTTCGAGCCGAAGATCTTCTGGAAATTGGCCAGGCCCCAGCCTTCGGGCGTGTTCAGGCTGTTGACCGTCACCCACAGCAGCGGGGCGATCTGAAAGGCAAAAAAGAACAGCGCGAAAGGCAGCAGGCAGAGCAGCGCCAGGTGTTTGCCACGTGTTGGCCTGCGGCTGACGGCGGTCGGAGCCGCATGGTCGCGTATGGCCGCGGTCTTGAGGTTGTTCTGGAGCGGCGCGGTCATTTCAGCAGCTCCCGACACAGCGGTTTGTCGTGGGCTACGCCGAGCAGCTCGCACAGCGTGCCGCACAGCTCGGTCTGTTTCGGGCGCGCGGCGGTGTTGAGGCTGAACGCCGAGCCGAAAACAAACAACGGCACTTCACGCTCTTCCGGCAACAAGCCGTTATGGGAACGATCGTTGTTCATGCCGTGGTCGGCAGTGACCAGCACTTGATAGCCGTCATCCAGCCAACGCTGCAGATACTCCGCCAGCAGGATGTCGGCGCGCCGCGCCGCGTTGCGGTATTGAGACGAATCCAGGCCGTGCTTGTGGCCGGCATCGTCGACATTCATTGGGTGCACTAGCAGGAAGTCAGGCTTATGCCGCAGTCGCAGGCTTTCCGCGTCGGCAAACAGATGTGAGTCCGGGTAATGGTCTTCGTAGTAGAAATGCCCGTGCTGGATCGGCAGCTCGGGGGTGTCGCTGTGACGGTCGCGTGCCGCGTGAAACGGCGCGCGGTTGTAGAGCTCGCTGACCCAGTGATAGGCCGCAGCCGCCGTGGTTTTTCCGGCGTCTTGCGCATAGTGGAAGATGCTGCGTTCGGTGGACAGCCGTACCACATCGTTGTGCACGATGCCGCTTTCGATGGGCGGCACGCCGGTGAGGATGCACTCATACAGCGGTCGGGACAGCGCGGGCAGCTCGCACTGCAGCCGATACAAGGCGCCGCGACCGGCCATGCAATACGCCTGAAGGTGCCCCAGCGCGTGCTCGGCTACCGAATAGCTCAGGCCGTCGAGGATCACGAGGATGGCTTTGCGCATGAGGCGTTCCTGTTGAAGGCAGTCAGTAGATGGGGAGGGTGTGCGTCAGCCCACCCTCCCCGTCGATGCCTCACTCCATCTCGATGATCACGTTTTCCTGCCACTGCTGCGGCAGCGCCTTGGAGGTCGCTTCCCAGGCTTCGGCATTCTCGATGGGCTTGACCTTGGCGTACTGCTCGTTCGACAGCAGCTTGGCCTGCACATCGGCCGGAAGGGTCAGGTGCTCGGCACGGATTGGCCGCGCGTTGCCCTTGGCCAGGTTGATCTGCCCGGCATCGGAGAGGATGTACTCACGCGCCAGTTTGGCGGCGTTGGGGTGCTTGGCCCATTTGTTGATGATGGTCGTGTAGCCGGAAATCACTGAACCATCGGAGGGGATTAGCACCTCGAAGCGGCTCGGGTCGATCTGGTCGCGGTAGGACAGACCATTGAAATCCCAGACCACGCCGACTTCCACTTCGCCGCGCTCGAGCGTCTGGATCGTTGGGTTCGACAACGACAGGCGGCCCTGCTTAGCGATTTCGGCGAAGTAATCCAGACCCGGCTGGATATTCGTTTCGTCACCACCGTTGGCGATGGCGGCCGCCAGTACTCCGTTTACGGCCTGAGCAGCCGCGCTGACGTCACCGATGGCGACCTTGTACTTGCCATCCTTCAGCTCGGCCCAGGAGGTCGGTGCCTTGTCGACCAGTTGCTTGTTGACGATAAAGGCAATCGAGCCGGTGTAGGCCAGCATCCAGTGGCCGTCCTTGTCCTTGGCCCACTCAGGGATCTGCTCCCAGGTGCTTGGCTTGTAGGCCTGGGTGACGCCCTGCTGTACGGCAATCGGCCCGAACGCGGCGCCAACGTCGCCAATGTCGGCCGTGGCGTTGTCTTTCTCGGCGGCGAACTTGGCGATCTCCTGCGCCGAGCTCATGTCGGTGTCCATGTGCTTGAGGCCGTATTTCTTCTCCAGATCCTGCCAGGTGTCCTTCCAGTTGGCCCAGCTGTCCGGCATGCCGACGCTGTTGACCTCACCTTCCGCACGCGCCGCCTCTTCGAGGCCTTTCAGGTCCGTTTGTGCAGCGTTTGCCGATGTCGCCAAGGCAATCGCCGATCCCAGCAGTGATGCCAGCAGCAGTCGTTTCATCAGAAGCTCCTTTCGCAGGTCAGTTTGGTCTAGATCAGCAAGACTGGAGCCAATCTAGGGGGTGCAAATGACATTTTGATGTCGTTGCCTCCGCCGCCGCTCGTTAGAGCGACACCGCGACAGGAGTGCCGTAGCAAGCCTAGCTCAGGCTGAGCGCCTTGCTTGGCGCGGTTTCATCTGGTTTCACCGATACGCTTGGTCGGGCCAGAGCAGACGCAAATAGGCTGCTTTACACGCTGATGTCATGCGCCGGTCATTTAGCTTGCCTAGCCTGAAAGTCGGCTTCAGCCAAAAAATGATGGGAGCAATCGCTCCGCTTTGGCACTGGTCTGGACCAGCTTGGGGGGTAAGTGATGCGTGACGAAGCACCGCGAGCGGTTACGGCAATCTGCCGGTCCTTGCAGGAGCAGATCGCCCACGGGTTGCTCCAGCCCAGTGGCCAGCTACCGTCTGAGCGCAAGCTCAGCGAGCTGTTCGATACCACGCGTATCACGCTGCGCGAGGCGCTGGGCCAGCTGGAATCACAGGGGCTGATCTACCGCGAGGATCGTCGAGGCTGGTTCGTCTCACCGCCTCGGATTGCATACAACCCGCTCGTGCGTAGCCACTTTCACGCCATGGTTCAAGAGCAGGGCCGGACCCCAGCGACGGAGGTCCTGTCGGCCCGGTTGGTGCCCGCTGCGGCAGACATGTGCGCGCGACTGGGATTGCCGGCGTTATCCGGCGTCATCCAGATCCGCCGTGCCCGGCGCATCGATGGCCGCTTGGTGCTCTACGTCGAACACTACCTGAACCCCAGCTATTTCTCAGGCATCCTCGACTTCGACCTGACCCGCTCGCTGACTGAGCTCTATGCCAGCGAATATGACATCCACTACGGCCGCGTCCGTTTCGACATGGTCCCCACAGTCTTACACCCCGAAGCGGCCTCAACCCTACGCACCGCCCCCGGCAGCCCAGCGCTGCGCATCACCCGCCTCAACCGCGACCAGCATGATCGGTTGATCGATTGCGACGTAGAGTACTGGCGGCACGATGCGATTCATGTGTGTGTGGAGGTGCCGGAGTGAGGGGCGGAGCCGATTCACTGGTCTGTCCTATGCAAATCAAGTCGCCAGATCGCAACGGGGTGAGATGACGGTTGGCTTCGTTGAGAATGGCCCTGGCCATATGCTGGCGCGCGTGGCTGGGCTATCGAGCAGCGAAGTGGGCGCCTAGTTAGTCGTAAATATTTTTAAAGCATCTGCCTTGGTCGTTGCGCCGTGCTGCTGCGGCGTAAAGGTACTGCGCAGACGGCATTCCCCCGAATACAGCCGCTTTCTGGGGCGCTCAGTAGGTCCCAACAGACAACACTTCTGATTAGCTTGGCTCGATACCGGCACTATGGGGTTGGAGGCTATCGAAGTCATCGCCCTTGGGAGTGGCGTGGATGTGCTTGGCCTCTTGGCTACGGTAATAGGCTTCGATGCGTAAACCAGGGTCGATCCTGGCGCGCAGGACGCAAGGTTGCTGTTGCCAGGAATGGTTGGCCAGTTTCTCCCTCAGCTTCCGCGGAGCTGAGCTGCGTTTCCAATCCTCGAAAGTGCGATCACGCCAGTAGCGCTCGGGGCGCCCGATGGCGGCATCGTGGGCCGCGGTGACGGGATCGAGTTGACGGCTCTGTTCCAGTACGGGCAGATCAGGTAGCGGCTGCTCGACATCCATGTAGCGTTGCAAGGTATCCCAAAAGGCATAAAGATTACGTTTGTCGAGGCCCAGGCTGTGCATTTTCATGCCTAGGCAGACTTTAGTGTCGGTATAGCGATGATGTAGCCAGAGCACGTAGTCACGCCCGCCATGTGGGGTGACCTGCAGCTGCATGATCGGGTCGAATTCGTAGAACGGGGCGACGAAGGGCGAGCGGAAGCGCCGGCCAATACGCAGCATGCCGTCGCGCCGGTTGAAGCCGCTGCCGTCGTGGGTGTAGATCAGGGAATAGAGGCCGATCAGCAGGTCGGTGCCGATTACCGCCATAAAGAGTACTACGGCACCGAACCAGAATGCGGTTTGTTCTCCCCAATAGCCCGAGAGAGCGCTTTGGTCCCAGGCGATAACTACGATAGTAATTACGGCAAGTACCCCACCCAATATATAAGACAGCCAATGCCTTGATGTGCTAAAGAGCATTAGGCTGGCGAACATTGCTATAACGCCCATTATCAAAACTGCATAGTCACTATCAAGAACCATACTCACCTTGACAGTCCACGGAACTGAAAAGAGCGTTACGCAAAGAATTTTTAATATAAAAAGAAAATGCAATAGCTTGCCGCTGTTTTCGAAATTCCAGCGCTCAGCATCGCAATAGATATGCTGTTTGCGTTTTTCCTTCGCTTGCCGCTCATAGGTCAGATGGGCCTCGCCCATCAATTGGCCTTCGATCTCGGATATCGAATCCAGGTTGGCGTATTGCCCCCATTTCAAGGCGGTATCGAATAGGCCTTGCTTGTCGCGAATCGGTGGCGGCAGTAGGGGCAAGGCTTGGCCACGATAGGCGGCAGGGCCGTAGGTTTCAGTCATACCTTGAATTCCAGAGTTTCGATTTGCCAGTAGGGAACTTCGTCGGTCCTAGCATTTAGCGCCGGCGGCTTGGCGAAGGCGGCTTGATAAGGTTGCCAGATTTTTGGGTTGGGCTGTGGCAGCACCAGCTCGTCAGAGTGGTCGGCCTCCTTGGCGAGGCGGAATTGCCCGAAGACCTTGAGGCGCTGGGTGACCTTCTGCCCATGACGTTGCAATGGGGTAAGCGTCATCACGGGAAACTGCTTCGGCAAAATATAGAGCACCGAGGCATCGTCCAGGGGGTGCGCAATCAGTTTGGCCTCGTCGATCGGGCGCCGCTCGGTGCGCTCCGCATTGAAGGCGCCATTGAGGGGAAGCACCCCAACTTCTTCCCGGGCAAAGAACTGAAAGTGCTGGGCGTCGAATAGGCCCAACAGAGGCGAGTGGATACGCACCGCCCAGTCGTCGCGCTCGAAGGGCTGGGCCGAGGTACGACGGCATTCCAAGGCCGCGTTTAGCGGGGCGCGCTGTCGGTTGAGGCCGCCGAGGCCTGCCCGCACGTCCGGCGGCGCCTGGTCCAGCCAGTCGCCCAGGCGGCTGACCTGGATCATGGGCCGGCCGAGAATGCCGAGCAGTTGCTGGTAGGCGATATGCGGGGCGCTAAGGTGAGCGAAGCGCTGGTCATCACCAAATACTGTGTCGAGTATGCCGACCTGGCCATGTTCCTTGCCGAAAGGCCCATTCTTCATCAGTGCCTCGACGTCGCTGTCGACCAGCCAGCCGGCCAGGATGCTGCCGCCGATAAACAGCACCGCCCCGGCCAGCAGCACCACCGGATTGATGCACATACCCAAGGCATAGGCCGTCCAGGCCGCCCCTCCCGCCGCGGCCGCTCCATAGGCCAGGGCGGCATCGCGGTCGCCCTGGTGCCAGGCGCGCTTGGCGTCCCAGACGGTAATAAGGGTTGTGACGAACATAGCTGCCCCCGAAAGAGCGCGAAGTACTGGTAGACGCGGATTGCCCGTCTGCTCTGCCAGATTTGTTGCCCAACGGGTGGAGATTTTGGAAACATCGAGGCGTGGTTTATTCAGCAGGGTTACGAGTTGGTGCTCACCGCCAAGAATAAATTTGGAAAGGTTGCCTGAAGCAACGCCGAGATCAGTCAGAGCGGAAAATTTACCGAGGGTATAGCGTGCGTCACCATCTCCCGCTTCCCTTTGCAAACTCTTCATCCCCTCAACCTGAGAACTCAGGTTGTACAGGGCGCAGGCCACCGCCACTCCAGGCAGGGAAGGAGACTGCGCGACAGTGTCGAGTTTGCTGGCGACCGCATGTTTCCAGGCACTGTACTTGACTACTTCCGGGTGGTCGGCAGGGGCCGCGATGACGACCCCGACCCCTTGGTTGGGCAGCCCTCGTCCCACCTGACGCGGGCTGGTGGAGCCGATGACCTGGCCCTCCGGGTTGACGACGTTCATATACATGTAGTTCTTGCGGGTGATGGCCGCCCGCTCCGTGGCGGTCAGGCCATATCTCAGCCCTTCCCCTTGAACCCCCAGAATTCGCAGGTTCGAGGCCTGGGCCTGTGCCTCGCTGATCAGCTGTATGCCGCGCCAGCTGGGTGAAAGTTTTTCGAGCACGCCGTGGGTCGGTGCGAACAGGCGGCGGAACTCGATGGCCACTTTTACGTCGGCGTCGTTCAGGCGCTTCACCTGGGAAAGCACGGCCATGGAGAAGGTGTCCATGAAGTCGCCGATCAGGGCGTGCAGATTCTTGTAGACCAAGCCCTTGTCCGTATCCTGCGGGTCAATGTCGGCTATGTGCAGCAGGCTATTCATGCCCATGCGTTGCGGGTCGGGTTCGCGCTTTTTCGCGGCCAGGGCGACAAGCCGCTCTACGGCCTCGGGTAAGGTGCCGTCCGCCTGCGCCAGGAAAGGCTTGGTGAGTGGGTGATGGCCGGTCAGGAGGCGTTCGCTCAACTGGGCGATTCGGGTTCGCAACGAGTTATTGGCGTCGGCCGGAGACAAGGCATCGATATGGTCGGGCAGTTTGCCCAGCGTGGTGAATATCTCACTGAGCAACTGGTAGGGTTCCAGCAGGCGTTCGTCGTGGGTGTATTGCCAGTCCCACAGCGCTGCCGCCAGCGAAACATCTGATAGAAGACTGACCAGGCGTTGCAGTTGGGATGACAGGGCGGTCCTTACCAGCTTGCGTTCGCCGTCGAACACAGCGTCGTGAAGTTGCTCGAGGAGCAGGTGCTTCTTGAACTTGCCCAGAGGGCTGCTCGGGCTCTGCATGACCGAGCTGTACAGCGCATGGGCGTAGCGACCATTGGGGCGATGCGGCACCAGCGCATTAAGGGTAAGTAGGTAGGACTCCGCCAGACGCGCTTGCGCACAAGCATGCCTGAGCGCGAACAAGGGGTCGTCGAGCATCAGCCCAACCAGCTTCGGATAGGCTCGCATATTGCGCTCCTCCAGCACATCCGCACTGGCCGCCAAGGTGGGCAGGGGCTGCGGCGTCGCACTGCGGGTGGCGGAAGCCAGTTCCTCCAGGCGCAGCTGCATGCAGCTGCTCATTTCATTCGAGGGGATGCTGCTCAGGCTGGGGGTGAACAGGGACGGATCGCTCAGCAGGCTCTCGATGCTGAAGTCGCGCGCTCGAAAGCCGTCCGTCTGAGCGCTGATCACCACCGCGGGCATGGCCTGCGTCGGCCGCCATTGATCCATCCCAACGACCGCCGCCGACCAGGCGAACGCGACAATCTGGGCACGGCTTTTGACTCGATTCCGATCTGCCTCCAGCCAGCGGATATATTCCCAAGTCCAGGGCTTCTCGCTGTAGGCCATCAGGTAGTTGTTGGCAACGGACTGGCCCTGCACCAGGATGGGGATCAGCAGCACTTGCTGCTGCTTGCCGACGGATGGTCGATTATCGGCAGCGGCCCAGCTCTCGGCCTGTTTGCGCCAAAGCGCGAGATCGACATCCTTCATGTTGCCTTTGCCGTCGCACCAGACCTCACGCCAAAGCTTGCCATTCTGGAATACGTAGATTCGCCCAGGACGTGGCAGCGCTCCCCGGGGTGCCTCGTTGTAGGCGTCATGTCCTGGCAGCTTGGCCAGTGGCATGATGGCCAGGAAGGTATTCTGTTGAATGTTTTCTTCTTCCTCATGGCTGCGCATGTCTACAGCGATGGGCAGAGACAGCTTGCCACCATCCTCCCGGTCGACATTCAGCACGAGCCTCTTGCGCTGCGCATTTTTGTACTCGGCACGCTTGCGAACACCCTGCTCGATGGGTTGATCCTTCAATTCGCTCATGCGTCTTCCTCCGGGTCGAGCAATTCAACTTGCCCGCCTTGCTCCGGGTCGCCCCAGACATCCACGATCAATTGTTGCGGCCCCTGGGCCCCTTTTTCTGTTGGGGCTGGTAACTGGTTCGGATTGGCGGTACTGGTTTTCTCCCCCACCGGAGCAGTATCTGCTGCTTTGGGCAATACCGGTGAGATAGGCGCCGCTTCTGACCTATTGGCCGGTGCCCCGCCGGAGTTGATCCTGATCAAAGGCCCGACCATCGTAATGCCGCTCGCATCAAGCTTGATGAAGCTACCACCTGCTTTGAAGGTCAGCTCGCTGCCGGCCTCGAGGACGACTTTCAGGCCGCTGGAGAGGTGGATCTCGTTGCCGGCTTCGATGAAGTGTCCGCTGCCGATCTTCACGTGTTGGTTGCCGCCAACAGTAAGGTGGTCGTTGGCGCGGACTTCGGTTTTACGATCTGCGTGGGTGGTGCGGTGTTCTTCGGCGCGGTATTCGCTGTAGCTGTTGGCCTCAACGGTGTCGTAGCGCTCGTGGCCGACGCGGATTTTCTGGTCGTGCTCGATGTTTTCATCCCAATCGCGCTGGGCGTGGAGGTAGATCTGCTCGGCGCCCTTGCGGTCCTCGATGCGCAGTTCGTTGTAGCCGTCACCGCCGGGCGAGCTCAGCGTCTTGAACACGCTGCGAGTCTTGTTGGCCGGCAGGTCGTAGGGGACCTGGTGTTCCTTGTGATACAGGCAGCCAGTGATCAATGGCTGGTCCGGATCGCCTTCGAGGAAGGTGACGAGCACTTCCATACCGATGCGGGGGATGGCAATGCCGCCGTAGCGGTCGCCGGCCCAGCTGGACGAGACGCGCAGCCAGCAGCTGGTGTGTTCATTGGCTTGGCCTTCACGATCCCAGAAGAACTGCACCTTCACTCGGCCGTATTTGTCGCAATGGATCTCTTCGCCAGCCGGGCCGGTCACTACCGCGCTTTGGCTGCCTAGAATGCGGGGTTTGGGATGATTGAGTGCGGGCCGGAAGGGGACAGCCCAGGGCGTGGCGGTGAAGTGGTTGCGGTAGCCCTGGGTGAAGGTGCTGGCTCCGAATCGTTGGGCGATACCCTCTAGCCCCTCATCCCTAAGCCCGGCGCCCCAGCGCTCTTCCCTATGGGGAGAGAGGGTTGGTGCGGGCGAGAGCGATGCCTCGGTGACTGACTCTTCGAGGACTTGCGGTTGTTTGCCTTCATGGTGGATAGCGGTAAGCAGCCACAGCTGGTTCCAGTCGGCGCGGGGGTGATCGGCTAGGGGAAGGAAATGTCCGGAGGCCAGCAGTGGTTGGTCGCTCACGCCCTCGGCCAACTCGAAATCGTGGCGGTGGCGCTCCAGAGTACGCCGAGACAGATGTTTGCCTCGCTCGCGATCAACGAAGCGGCCTGGATAGTCGTAGTCCTCGAGGTCGGGCTGGGTCCTGCTGCTAACCGCCGCTTCCATCGTCAGACGAGGTTTTTCGAAGTCGTAATCGCGCCGGGTAACGCGGCTGGTGCGGGTCTCGACGCGCACGCCGAAGCGCTTGATGACCGGCTTATCGGCGACCATACCTGTGTCCTGCTGATAGGCAACGGAGGCAAGCGTCGGGAACACCGTCTGGTCATCGCCGAAGACCAGCATGTGGCCTGTTTCGCTGTGCTGGAAGTGGTAGTGAATGCCTTCTTCTTCACAGAGGCGTTGGATGAACTGAAGATCCGTTTCGTCGTACTGAACGCAGTAGTCCCGTTTGGGATAGAGCACCGGGCCGAGATCGAAACGGTGGCGATCGCCGGCCAGGATGCCGTGCTCATCAAGCACCTTCGCAATGATCTGCGGTACCGAGAGTTGCTGGAAGATACGTTGGTTAGTGCGGTGTGACAGATAGGCGAGCTGTGGACGCAAGGTGACGCGATAGCGCGTCAGACGTTTGCCCGAATTGCCTTGCGCTGCACTGTAGATCAGGCCATGGATACCCTTGCCGCCAGGCGACAGGGTTAGAAAGGCGCGCTGATGCAGCAGGCTTTCCAGGTCGAGATCGGGGCGTTCGCTGACCAGTTCGAGATCGAACGCGAAGGGCTGCGAGATGGCCTCTCGCCCTTTGAATTCGAGTACCTGCAGGGCATGTTGGACGCCTTCAACAATTAGGCTGAAATGCGTTTCGTTGGCCGGATTGAACATTCCCTGTTCCTTTGTAACCAGTCCATGGCAGCGACCCGATAACGGTTCGCAAGGCGGCAATGCATGTATTACATGCAAGCTGTGCAGCGGATTGGAAAGCATCCAGCTCCGCAGAAATCTTGGAGCTATTTTCGCTCCTTTGGTGAAACCGTCGTGTGAAGCGCTACGTTGTTTACCGCATCCGTCGGCTGAAAACGCATCGGCCAGGTAACCCTGGCCGATGTGAATTAACCGTGGCCGCGAGGCCTGATCAGGGCTTATGCCGAGATCGGGGTGCGCCAGTCGTCCGAGCCGGAAGTGCCAGAGACTTCGTGAGTCCAGACGATCTTGCGGTAGGTGAAGTACACGTCTTCCAGATGAGTGAAGTGGGACATGTTCGGATCCTGGCAGTTGGGCATGCGCGACTGCACGTCGACGATTACCGCGTCTTCCAGTTCGATGGTGAAGTAGTGTTCCTGAGTACCGGTCGAAGACGTGCGGTACCACTCCAGGCGGCACTTGTTCAGTCGCTCGCCGGAAGTCAGGGAGTTAAAGATCAGTGGCGACGACTTGTCGAATACTTTGGTGATCATCAGCGGCTTATGAACGCGCTGGCCGGTTGGTTGGCCGGACTGCGGGTCACGCGGAATGATGACCTGGTGCTGGAAGGCCTGCACCAGAATCTGGTCTTCGTGTCCTTCCTGGAAAATATTGCCGACCGAGTCCTCGGTAAAAGTGCCTGCAGTGATCAGGCCTTGCTTGGTGCCTTCGAGGGACAGATACGCTGGTGTTGGCATGAACGCTCTCCTTGCCTTGTTGAGTGCCGGAATGGCCCAAACACTAGTACAAGGTGCATGCCAAAGTATAAAAGTATATGTAGATCAGTAGCTTAGATCGGATTCCGTTCTATGTTTCAGCCCGAGTGGGGGACGGCTCACATTTAGCTGGGCAACTTTCTGCCGAGCGCTGCGCAAGGTTTGGCGCAAGTGCGCTCAAGCCCTGCGACTGTGCGCCTTGCAGCTGGGGTAGCCAGGTTCAGCGGTTAAACAATGCGCAGCATATTGCGCAGTCCCGGACTCAGGATGAGCAGCTGATTTCCAGGTGCTTGCCCCACTCCGGAGGACGCTCAGCGTAGCGCTCCATGCCTGGTTGCTCGTCGAAGGGGCGGCTTAGCACCTGATGCAGCTCACGCACCGGGCCGTAATCACCGGCCTCGGCGGCCTCGGCGGCCTCGATTGCCTTTTGCGCCAGGTAATTGCGCAGGATGTACTTCGGGTTGGCCGCGTGCATGCGTGCCCGGCGCGCTTCGTGATCGTTGCCTTCGCGTTCGCTACGTTGGCTGTAAGTAGCGGCCCAATCGTCGAATGCTTTGATGTCGATGAAATCCTCGCGCAGCCGCGCGAGGACCAGCTCTGCCGGGCTGTCGCCGAGTTCGCGGAAGAAGCGCGTGTAGTCGATGGCGCTGCTCTGCATCAATTGCAGCAAGCGCTGAATCAACTCTTTGTCGCTGTCCTCGGCGGTCTGCAAGCCCAGCCGCTTGCGCATCAAATCGAGCCACGCTGCTTCGTAGATCGGCAGGAACAGATCCATGGTTGCGCGCAGTTGTTCGATGGCGATAAAGGGCGTCAGTGCCTGCGCCAGCGCGGCGAGATTCCAGTGCGCAATCGGCACCTGATTCTCGTAGGAATACCGACCGGCGTGGTCGGAATGATTGCAGATGAAGCGCGCATCAAAGTCATCGAGAAAGGCGTAGGGCCCGAAGTCGAACGTGATGCCGAGGATGGACATGTTGTCCGTGTTCATCACGCCGTGGCAGAAGCCGTAGGCCTGCCATTTGGCGACCATCTCGGCGGTGCGCTCCAGTACTTCACGGAAGAAGGCGTGGTAAGGCTCCGGGTGCTCCAGGCATTCGGAGAAGTGGCTCTCGACGACATGATTGAGCAGCTTCTTCAGCTCGTCGTGCTGCTTGGTGTAGTAGAAGAATTCGAAATGGCCGAAGCGCACATGGCTGGGCGCGAGGCGCATCAGCATCGCGCCGCGCTCTTGGCGCTCACGGTAGACCGGCGTATCCGAACCGGTCACGCAGAGCGCGCGGGAACTGGGAATGCCCAGCGCATGCAGATGCTCACTGGCCAGGAACTCGCGAATCGATGAACGCAGCACAGCACGGCCATCACCCATGCGGGAATAGGGCGTCATGCCGGCGCCTTTAAGGTGCAGATCCCAGTGTTCACCGGCCTCGTTGACCACTTCACCGAGCAGCAGGCCACGTCCATCACCCAGCTGCGGGTTGTAGCTGCCGAACTGGTGGCCGGAATAGACCATCGCCCGCGGCTGCGCCGTGGCCCAGAGCTTGTGGCCTGAGAACAGCTCGGTGAACAGCGGATCGTCGCGGCTGGGTGGGTCGAGATCGAGCAAGCCCATCGCGGCTTCGCTGGCGACCACAAGTCGCGGCTCTACCAGCGGCTGGGGTGTGACTTCGGTGGAGAACACGTCGCCAAGGCGGGCGAAGCGATTGTCGAAATGCAGCTCGGTAAGCGTCTTCACAGCGGCTCCGGCAATGTGCGGGTCGGCGCCCGGTTACGGGCGCGCTCAGGTTTTGGAGTGCCAGGCCGCCGTTGATGTTCCTCAGGTCTGGCTGTCGGCTGGCGGCGCGCTTGGCTTGTCGTCAGGTTGATTCAACCGCGGCGCTGTACCCAGCTGCAGCACTTTGCCGTCAAGGTTCTTCAGGAACACATCGACCTGACGGAACGCGATATTGATCCCCGCCTTGGAAAACTCGCGGTCGATATAGCGGTTGATCTCGTCGGTTGCCGGGTTGCGGTCGCCAAGGTCGCGTACGTGGATACGCAACTCGTGATCCAGCGTGCTTTCGCCGAAGTTGAGGAACAGGACCAGTGGCTCCGGGTCCTTGAGCACTCGCGGGTTTTCCTGGGCGGCTTTATAGAGCAGTTTTCTGGCCAGATCCAGATCCGAACCATAGGCCACGCCGACCTTGATCGTCACGCGGGTGACGGTGTCGCTCAGCGACCAGTTCACCAGCTGGCCGGTGATAAACGTCTTGTTCGGAACAATGATGTCTTTGCGGTCGAAGTCAGTGATGGTGGTGGCGCGGATACGTATGCGGCTAACCGTACCCGACAGGTTGCCGATGGTCACAACGTCGCCGATCCGTACCGGGCGTTCGAAGAGGATGATCAGGCCGGAAATGAAGTTGGCGAAGATCTCCTGCATGCCGAAGCCGAGGCCCACAGAAAGCGCAGCCACCAGCCACTGCAATTTGTCCCAGCTGACGCCAAGGGTCGACAGCGTGGATACGATGCCGATACCGGCCAGCAGGTACGACAGCAGGGTCGTAGTGGCATAGGCGCTGCCCTGCGCCAGATGCATTTTCGACAGCACCAGCACTTCCAGAAGCCCCGGCAGATTGCGTGCCACCGCTATCGTAATGGCGACGATCAGCAGGGCGCCGAGCAAGTTGTTCAGCGTGATCGCGTTGGTGGTGGCCGCATCGCCCGTGCCACTGACGAATTCGTAGAGCACCACGTTATCCAGGTACGAGACGACACTGATCAGGTCGGCCCAAACCCAGTAGAGCACCACAAAGAACAGGCCGAACATCGCCAGTCGTGTGAGGCGCAGCGACTGCTGGTTGACCTGCTCGATATCCAGCGCGGTGTCGCCGGTTGACTCGCTGTTGTCCATCGCCTCGTCGGTCTGGGTTTCGCGCTTGGACAGCGCCCGCTGATAGGCGAGGCGTCGTGCGGCCACAGTCAGGCCGCGGATCAGCGTCGCTTCGATGACGATCCAGGCCAGCAGCAGATACAAGGTGTCGATCAGGCGACCTGTCAGTTTCAAGGCCGTGTAGTAATAGCCGAAACCCACCACCAGGATCAGCGCCAGGGGCAACACGCTGAACAGCAGGCCGATGAAATGCCGCACCGGCGGCGCGTTCTGGCTCGACGGGCCCTTGCGCAGCAGGCGCATCAGGCGCCAGCTCATCAGCGCAAAACAGACCAGCACCACGACGATGCCGACCACGTCGTCGACCAGGCCGGCCGGCTGATGCTCGGCAATTGCCACCACGGCCACCAGCGCCATGACCACCAGGCCCAGCCGCCGGATTTCGTTGCGCAGGAAGGCCACCTGCGGCCGGAACCAGCCGAAGTGCGCCTCGGCGACGCGATTGGGCGAGAGCATGCGGTAGGCGCTGTAGAACACCAGCCAGGCCTGGGCCATTTGATAGAACGCGGCACCCAGGCTGATGTTCTGCCCGCGGCCGTCCATTTGCAGCAGATAGCCGCACAGAGCGAGGAACAGGGCCCCCGGCAATGCCAGCAGCAGGTTCAAGAGCAGTGCCAAGGGGGTGTGTAGCTGGCTGTCATGGCGGAAATGACCGATGTCAGCGCTTAACGAGTCGAGCTTGGCGTTGATCGCGTTGCGGCGCCAGAGCAGCACGCCGATCAGCAGCAGCAGCGGCACGAAGAACAACGGCCGCTCGATCAGACCGGCGCCCAGCGCACCGAATGCCGAGCCCCACGGCATTGCGCGCAACTGGCGATCGAGCAGCGTCGGCACGCTTTTGAACCAGTCCAGGTCCAACGGGCGGTTGCTGGGAATCCAGAACATCTGCTCGTCCAGCGTGTTGCGCAGGGCTTCTGCCTTGCTCTGTAGCTGGCGCTGATTCAGCTGCAGTGTAATCGATTCGCTGAGCAGGGCGTTCAGTGAGTGGTTGAGCCTATCAAGCAGCTCACTGCGGGTGCGAACCAGCTCCAGCAGCGCACTGCGCAGCTCAGGCGTCACCTCGCCGGGGGGTTGGTTGGCGAGTTGCTGCTCGACATAGTCCTCGACATTGCCCGCGGTTTCACGGCGCTGGTTCAGTTCGAACTGGTAGAGGCGAATGTCAGCGATTTCATCGGCGAGGTCCTTGTCCAGCGTCAGTTGCGGCAGGGCCTGCTTCTGTTGATAAAGAATCTTCGACAGCAGCAGGCTGCCCTCAAGCACAGCGATCTGCTCTTCCAGCGCCTGATCGGCCTGGTTGAGTGTGTCGAGCTGTTGTCGGGTCTGCAGGTTTAGCTGGGTCAGGTCGTTGAGCCGCTCGGTGGCGCGTAGCAGGTAGCCAGACAGGCGCTTGTTCTCGGCGCTTTCGGCCGGCAGCAGCTTGTCGGAGCCGGCCTTCTCGGCTTTCAGTGAAAACTCGGCAACCGTTTGTTCGGATTCCTCGCGACGTTTGTCGTTGATGGCCGCCTGCAGCGCCATGGTTTCGCGCTCGGCGCGGGTGATGCGTTCTGACAGCAGATCGCGGCGGGCGATGCCCAAGTCCTGCAGCAGGCTGTTGCCGGCCAGCTCGTTGCGGCGCAAGTCGATCTGGGCATTGAGTGCGGATTTCTCTGCTGCAAGCAGTTCGCGGCGTTCATCACTCAGCGGCTTGCCGCCTTCACGGCCGGTCTTGAGCAGATTGTTGATCTCGTCGATCCGTGTCTGCGATTTGCTGATGTCGGCCTGGGCGCGCTCGGGGCGGGTTTGCGCGCTGATGATCATGCTGTTGGCGGCGGTCAGAGCCGTTTGCCAGGTCGATAGCTCCTCGACGCGTTCGGCCAGGCGCTGCTCCAGGGCCGGGACCTTCAGCTTGGCCAGCCTGTCGGCCAGGTCGCTGGTGTCGATGCCTTTGAGTTTGCTCAGCGCCCGCTGGGACTCGACAATTTCCTTCGGCGCACTGGCCAGTTCGGCCTTCAGTTCGGTCAACCGTTGTTGTGCGGTAGCGGCCTGCTCGGCAAGGCGTTGGGCGCGGTCGTCCGCGCTCGGCTGTGCGGGTTTCGGCTCCTCGGCAGCCGGCTTGCTGCCGGTCAGCCCGGGGATGGATTGGGCGAAGGTCGAAGCGGGAGCAAAGGCGAGCAAGGTCGCGAGCAACAGGGTACGCAAGGGTGCCATGAACGTTATCGAGTGAAGAAAAGAGTGCGGAGTCTAAGGGCTGCAGGAGGCCGAGGCGAGCCCATAGATCGGAACGCTCTGGCGCGGGGCGTTGCGCTCGTTCAGCGATCAGAAATGCAGCGAGGGACCGGGTTTGTTGCCCTCGGGAAACTTCAGGCCGACCTTGCGCACCCGGCCGTGTTCCATGGTCGCGATGGTCCAGGTCAGGCCATTCCACTCGATCTGATCGCCTGTGACCGGCTTGCCACCGACGCGCTCGGCCATGAATTCACCGATCGTCTGGTTGCCGTCAACATCGCCAAGTTTCAAGCCGTAAAGCGCCGCAAGGGCGCTCATTTCGGCCTCGCTTTCGAGGATGAAGTCACCAAAGAAGCGCATGTCTCGCCCGCGTTGTGGCGCCTCGCTGAACAGTTTGCCGAGCGCCGGCAGGTCTTCCTCATGGCCGATGACACAGAGAATGTCGTCCACCTGCAGCCGGGTGCTGCCGGATGGGTGCAGCAGGGCCTTGCCGCGGAACAGCGCGGCGATGCGTGTACCGGTGGGCATCTTCAACTCACGCAGCGCGGCGCCGATGCACCACTTCTTGGCGGTCAGGCGATAGATGAACATTTCCCACTGGCTGGTAGTGTGAATCTGCAACCCGGCGCGGGAGATCGGCAGTGGCGAGGGCGGCACCTCGACCTTGGCCTTCTTCGCCGCCCAGGTCAGCGTGGTGCCTTGAAGCAGCAGCGAAACCAGCACGATGAAGAACGCCACGTTGAAGAACAGTTGAGCGTTTTCCAACCCGGCCATCAGCGGAAAGACCGCGAGGATCACCGGCACTGCGCCGCGCAGGCCGATCCAGGAAATGAACAGGCGCTCGCGCAAGTGGAAGCTGCGAAACGGTGCCAGGCCGATGAACACGGCCAATGGGCGGGCAAACAGGATCATCCACAGCGACAAGCCCAGTGCCGGCAGGGCGATGGGCAGCAGCTCGCTGGGTGTGAGCAGCAGGCCGAGCACGAGAAACATGCCGATCTGGCTGAGCCAGGCAAGGCCGTCGAACATGTGCAGGATGCCGTGGCGGTTGCGGATCGGGCGGTTGCCCAACAGCAGGCCGCAGACATAGACCGCGAGAATGCCGCTGCCACCGATGGCGCCGGACAGCGCGTAGATCATGATGCCGCCGGCCACCGCCAGCAGCGGATAAAGACCGTCCGCCACCGAAAGACGGTTGATCAGGTGCAGCAACAGCCAGCCGCCGGACAGGCCGAGCAAGGTACCGATGCCGAACTGTTGCAGCAGGCTGAGGAAGAAGCCCCAGCCGAACCCGGTCTGACCGGACGCGAGCATGTCGATCAGCGCGACGGTCAGAAACATGGCCATCGGATCGTTGCTGCCCGACTCGATCTCAAGCGTCGAACCGACCCGTTCGTTGAGCCCCCGGCCGTTGAGCAGGTTGAAGACCACAGCAGCATCGGTGGAGCCCACGATGGCACCGATCAACAGCCCCTGCATCAGCGGCAGATCGAACAGCCAGGCCGCGGCCAGGCCGGTCAGGCCGGATGTCACCACGACACCTGCAGTCGCCAACGAGAAGGCTGGCCAGAGCGCGACGCGGAAGGTGGCGGCGCGGGTGCGCATACCGCCGTCGAGCAGGATGATCGCAAGGGCGAGGTTGCTGATCAGGAAAGCCAGCGAGTAGTCATCAAAGACGATGCCGCCGATGCCGTCGACGCCTGCGAGCATGCCGACCGCAAGAAAGATGACCAGAATCGGCACGCCGAGGCGTGTCGACAGAGAGCTCATAAGGATGCTCGCCGCAACCAACAGGGCACCGACAAAGAACAGTTGGTTAATGTCGCCGATATCCAAACGCGCTCTCCGAGGTTAGTGACGCTGGCAAGCATGCAGACTGCATGCCAGCGATTCTAACCCGCGGTTTTGACGTGCTGTCAAAAAAGCCCGGCAGAGCGACGGGCGTTTCGAAGAGGGCGCAGTGCCGCTGCTAGGCGGCAGGCGAGTGGTGAGAGGCCGGCACGCGCCACCGCAGCGCGTGCCGGGTGCCCGGTTAGAACCAGTCTTCCTGCATGGTCAGGCAGGTGTCGTCACGATTGGCCAGCAGATCCAGGTCGTGATGGCAGCTGGGCACTTCCCAGGTCAGGAAATAACGAGCTGCCTGGAGTTTGCCACGATAAAAATCGACGTCCGCCTCGTTGCCTTTCGCCAGGCCTTGTTCGGCGCGGATCGCCTGTTCCAGCCAGCGCCAGCCGATCACGGCGTGACCGAAGACTTTCAGATACAGCGCCGAGTTGGCCAGTGCCTGGTTGATCTTGCCCGCCATCAGATCGCCGAGCAGGGCCTGGGTGACCTCGGTCAGGCGCGCCAGGAGTTGCTCCAGCGGCTGACGCAGCGCATCCAGCGAACTGAACTCGCCGGCGCGCTTGCAGGTGCCTTGGATCAGGCCGAGCAACTGACGCAGCCCTGCGCCACCGTTCTGCGTCAGCTTGCGTGCCAGCAGATCGAGCGACTGGATACCGTGGGTGCCTTCGTGAATCGGGTTGAGGCGGTTGTCGCGGTAGTACTGTTCGACCGGGTATTCACGGGTGTAACCGTGGCCGCCGAGAATCTGGATCGCCATCTCGTTGGCCTTGAGGCAGAACTCCGATGGCCAGGATTTGACGATGGGCGTCAGCAGGTCCAGCAGCTCGTGGGCATTCTTGCGCTCTTCCTCGGTTGCCGCAGTCTGCTCTTCGTCGACGATGCGCGCGGCATAGAGGCCAAGATCAAAGGAGCCTTCGACATAGGCTTTCTGCATCAGCAACATACGCTTGATGTCAGTGTGCTGAATGATCGACACCTGCGCCGACGCTGGGTTCTTGCCATCGGGCAGACGGCCTTGCGGACGCTCGCGGGCGTAGTTGAGCGAGTACAGGTAGCCGGCGTAGCCGAGCATGATCGCGCCCATGCCGACGCCAATGCGCGCGTCGTTCATCATCTGGAACATGTACGACAGGCCCTTGTGCGGCTCGCCCACCAGATAGCCGACGCAGTCGCCATTGTCTCCGAAGTTCAACGCGGTTGAGGTGGTGCCGCGCCAGCCCATCTTGTGGAACAGCCCGGCGAGGATCACGTCGTTACGCTTGCCGAGGCTGCCGTCGTCATTGACCAGGAACTTGGGCACGATGAACAAGCTGATGCCTTTTACGCCGGGCGGGGCGTCCGGCAGCTTGGCCAGGACCATATGCACGATATTTTCTGATAGCGGATGGTCGCCGCCGGAAATGAAGATCTTGTTGCCCTTCAAGCGATAGCTGCCGTCACCGGCCGGCTCGGCGCGGGTGCGCAGGTCGGACAGGGAAGAGCCGGCGTGCGGCTCGGTCAGCGCCATGGTGCCGAAGAAACGGCCTTCGAGCATCGGCTGGAGGAAGCGCTGCTTCTGCTCGTCACTGCCGAACACTTCGATCAGGTGCGAGGCGCCCATGGTCAGCATCGGGTAGGAAGAGGTGCCGATGTTGGCCGACTGGAAGTGGGCAAAACAGGCACGTGACAGGAGGTTCGGCAACTGCATGCCGCCGTCGTCGAAGCTGCGCGAGGCATTGTGAAAGCCGGCCTCGATGAAAGCATCGACGGCAGGCTTCACTTCCGGGATCAGTACGGCTTCGCCGTCCTTGTAGATCGGTTCGTTCTCGTCGGCCTTGCGGTTGTGCGGGGCGAAGAGGTTCTCGGCGATGCTGCGGGCGGTGTCGATGGCCGCGTCGAAGGTTTCGCGGCTGTGGTCGGCAAAGCGTTCGCGCTGAGTCAGGTCTTCTGCGTCCAGTACTTCGTAGAGTTCGAACGCAAGGTTGCGCGGGCAGAGCAGAGTCTCGGGCATGGAAAATCCTCCGTTTACATGCAATCGAGTCTAAGGAGGCGACGAGACGGCTGCCTAGCACCATACATTCGAGTGATGGGTCGACACAGCAGCCTCTTCTAGGGCTTGCCCCGGCGGGCTCAGTGTGGCCTTGCGCAGAAATATTCGAGTAACTGGGCGAGGTGACCATTACCGATGTCTGCGTCGATCAGGTGCTGTTCGGCCCGTGCCAGATGTTCTTCGACATGCTGGCGAGCCGCCTCGGGGCCGAGCAGGGCTACCACAGTGCTTTTACCGGCGTCTTTGCCGGAATCCTTGCCGATCTGTTGCGGGCTGAGCCCGTCGGACAGATCATCAAGCAGCTGGAAGGCCAGCCCAAGCTCGGTGGCAAAACCGGAGAGATGGCGCGTCTGGGTGGCGCTGGCGCCGGCCAGTAACGCAGCTGACTCCACCGCCGCTGTGAACAGCGGGCAGGTCTTCAGGCGATTGGTGTGAGCGATGGCTTCCAGCGGGCGGGCGCGCTGCCCCTCACGCAGGTCGTGAAACTGGCCGCGAACCAGACCCTGCGCACCGGTGGCTTGCGACAGCAGGCGCACCAGTTGATTGCGTGTCGACGCGTCGATGCCGGCTGTCGAGGCCGCTATGCTGAAGGCTTGGCTGAGCAGTGCGACCGACCCAAGGACCGCGACATCCTCGCCGAACTGGCGGTGGATGGTCGGCCGGCCGCGGCGCAGCTCGGCGTTGTCCATGCACGGCATGTCATCAAGAAACAGTGACGCGGCATGCACCATTTCCAGGGCGCAAGCCAGGTCTAGCCCGGCATCGGACGCCGTCGTTTCCTGCTGCAGATCCTTGAGGGTCAACAGCAGCAGCAATGGGCGGACTCGTTTGCCCGGCGCGAGGGTGCCTTCGCGCATGGCCGTGGCGATTGCGTCCTGCGGGGGGGCTAGCGGTAGCCATTGGCCTAGCCGCTCGTCCACCTGTGCACGCAGCGTACTGACTGTCGCTTCGAAGTCGTGTTGCGTGTCTGGCAAAGCGATGGCCATGACGACCTCCTGTATCGTTTTTCGTTAGATATCGTGACAATACCTGTACAGAGTGTATAAGTCTTGGCACTTTTAATGACCACTACCGTCCACATAAGGTCATCAAACGAGGCGCTGCATGACTAAAGAAACTATTGCGGAACGTAAGAACGACCATCTGGACATCGTTCTCGACCCGCATCGCGCCTGTTCCGCGGTAGATCCGGGCTACGCCGCCTTGACCTTCGAGCACTGCGCGGTTCCGGAGTTGCGTCTGGACGACATCGATATTCGCGCCTCGTTGTTTGGCCGGACCCTTTCGGCCCCATTGCTGATCAGCTCGATGACGGGCGGTGCGGCACGGGCCACGCAGATCAATCGAAACCTGGCAGAGGCGGCGCAGGTGCTTGGCATTGCGCTGGCGGTTGGCTCACAACGAATCGCGCTGGAAACTGATGCGGATCAGGGGCTGACACGGCAGCTGCGCGAACTCGCGCCCTCGATCCCATTGCTGGCCAACCTCGGAGCCGCCCAGCTGGTCGCCGGTTACGGGTTGGACGAGGCGCAGCGAGCCGTCGACATGATCGAGGCCGATGCGCTGATCATTCACCTCAACCCGTTGCAGGAAGCGGTGCAGGTCGGCGGTGATCGCAACTGGCAAGGTGTGTACGCAGCGCTCGAAGCGCTTGCCTCGCGCTTGCCGGTGCCGTTGGTGGCCAAGGAGGTCGGTGCGGGTATTTCGCCGAGCGTGGCGCAGCGACTGCTCGATGCGGGTTTGTCGGTGATCGACGTTGCTGGTGCCGGTGGCACCAGCTGGGCAGCGGTGGAGGCTGAACGCACCCTGGACCCGCAACAGCGCGCCATCGCAAAGGCATTTACCGGCTGGGGCATACCCAGCGCGCAGGCGATCTCGAACGTTCGCCGCGCCTGCCCGGACGCGCAGCTCATCGCGTCAGGCGGCATTCGTAACGGTATTGACGCCGCCAAGGCAATTCGCCTCGGCGCCAACCTGGTGGGCCAGGCCGCCGGTGTGCTGGACGCGGCGCTTATCGGTCCGGACGCCGTGGTCGCACATTTCCAGGTGTTGATCGAGCAGCTGCGCATCGCCTGCTTCTGCACCGGTTCGGCCAGTCTGGCGGCGCTGGCCAATGCGCCGCTGCTGGCACCCTTCGATCCCTCGAAGCTGTGATGCAGCGAAACAAGTGCCAACCGGCTGACCGGCGAGGTTCGCTTCAATGACTCATTTCGCCGTGATCGGGCCCGCGTTTCACAGCCATGTGCGGGCCATGGAGTCGGTCGCCTGCGAGCTGCTGGCGCGCGGGCACCGGGTGACGGTCGTGCAGCAGGCAGACGTTGCCGCAATGCTGCGCGACCCTCGCTTGGGCTTCGCCCAAGTCGGCGCGGGCTCGCATCCGCCAGGCTCGCTCCAGGCGGTAATCGACCGGGCCGCGCGGCCTGGCGGACCATGGGGCATACGCCGCGTGATTGCCGATATGGCCTCAGCGACTGATATGGTCTGCCGAGAGGCGCCAGCTGTGCTTCGCGCCATCGGTGCAGACTGCATCATCGCCGATCAGATGGAGCCGGCCGGTGGGCTTGTGGCCGAGCATCTCGGGCTGCCGTTCGTGTCGGTGGCCTGCGCATTGCCGGTCAATCGCGAAGCGCTGGTGCCGCTGCCGGTCATGCCCTGGCGCTATCGTGCGACGCCCTGGGGCGAGCAGCTGAACTTGCACAGCAGTGGTGTCTATGACCGCGCCATGCAAGCGCACGCCGCGGTCATCGCACGCCATGCGGCCGCGTTTGGCCTGCCGCCTCGCCAACGCCTCGATGAATGCTTGTCGCCGCTGCTGCAGCTGAGCCAGACGACCCCCGGTTTCGATTTTCCGCGTACCTCGCTGCCCGAACATTTCCACGGCATCGGCCCGCTGCGTTCGGCGCTGAGTGACGAGCCACCGCTGGATATTCCGGTCGCCACTGGCAGGCCATTCGTATTCGCCTCGCTGGGCACCCTGCAGGGCGATCGCTTCGGCCTGTTCGGGCGCATCGCCGCGGCCTGTCGCGAGCTGGATCTGCAGCTCTTGATCGCCCACTGTGGTCGTCTGGATGCGTCGCAAGAGCGGCGGCTGCTCAAGGCAGGCGCCAGCTGGGTCACCGATTTCGCGCCGCAGCGTGCGATGCTGGCGCGAGCGGATGCCGTGATTACCCATGCCGGGCTCAACACCGTGCTCGACGCGCTAGAAGCAGGGGTGCCAAGCCTTGCGTTGCCGATTGCTTTCGATCAGCCCGGTGTGGCTGCTCGGGTGGTGCATGCGGGCGTGGGCTTGAAACTCGACCCGCGCTTGGCCAGTCGTCGACGCATTGTGCAGGGGCTGCGGCGACTGCTAGGCGAGCCCGGCTTTGCCGAGCGTGCCAGGAAGCTGGGCGACGAGGTACGCACGGCCGGCGGGGCGCCGCGGGCCGCGCAATTGATCGAGGCGGCGCTCGACGCTGAAGTACCGGCCTTGCAGAGGGTAGAACATGGCTGATGCGGACCTGATCCTGGTCGGTGGCGGTCTGGCCAACGGGCTGCTGGCCTTGCGCTTGCGCCAGGCGCGTCCGGATTTGCGGTTGTTGATTATCGAGCAAGGCGAAACCCTCGGCGGCAACCATACCTGGTCCTTTCACGAGCACGACCTGACGCCAGCCCAGCAGGCCTGGCTGGAGCCGCTGGTGGGCAATCGCTGGCCTGGCTATGAAGTGATTTTCCCGGATCTGCAGCGCCGGCTGGGCAGTGGCTACGCCAGCATTTTTTCTGATCGATTTCATCGGCTGCTGAT
>TARA_R110002095_G_scaffold158875_2_pt1 | contig 34026 bp, 28 predicted proteins | sample TARA_R110002095 | Tara Oceans TARA_R110002095 (sample SAMEA4397255) | marine metagenome | biome: Polar Biome; feature: [SRF] surface water layer (ENVO:00010504); material: water (ENVO:00002006), including particulate matter (ENVO:01000060) such as... | depth 5 m | reverse complement strand
CTTGAAAAAGCAAAACCCCGCCTCGGCGGGGTTTTGCTTTTTCAAGACCCACCACTTCGGCGACTGCGAACGAAACATCTGCCATCTAGAACGTCACCAGAGCATAGCCACTTAGCAAAAAGCCCTGAAAACGAAAAGCCCCGGCCTTGGCCAGGGCTCTGTCACAGTTCCGCTAACAGCCGAAGGGCAGTTGAGCGAATAGCCGGCGGTTACAACCCAGCCACATCCTCCGCCTGCAGGCCCTTCTGTCCCTGGGTGACCGAAAACTCGACCTGTTGCCCCTCGGCTAGAGAGCGGTGGCCTTCGCCACGAATCGCCTGGTAATGCACAAACACATCTGCACCACTGCCACGCTGAATGAATCCATAACCCTTGGCATCGTTGAACCACTTAACGGTTCCGGTTTCGCGCTCAGCCATCCTACTTCTCCAACTCGTTCTTATTATTCCCGCTCGGGGATCAACGGACAGGCGTGATCTTCTTGGAATCAACGCCAGCGCCAAATATAGCGCAGCGGCCATGACAAGTACGTTTCTGGCGTTCGCCGGCGCATCAGAGTGAGCCCGATTGGGGCTCGGGGCGCGAGGCACACAACACAAGCAAACCGCCGGGCCGGCCAGCTCACCGTATTTTTACTGATCGACGCCTGCGCCAGAGCCACAGCAACAACATGCCGAGCGTGAGCAGCAGCGGCACTAAGCCGATATTGAAGAATTTGAGCGTCCGCCCAAGCGCCTCAATATCCGCGTTGAGCTGGTAGCGCACCTCACGCAACTCTTTGCGGATGAGCAGCTTCTCTTGCATGAAATTCTGCAGCGCGGTCTGTTGTTCCGCAGTCAGCTGCACAACCCCTTCCGCGTCCGGCCCCTGTAACTCGGCAAGTTGTGCCTCAGTCTCAGCCAGACGTTGCTGCAACACTTCTTCCTTCTCGCGGAAGCGGTTCTCCGCCTGACGTTGCAAGTCTTCGACAACCGTAAACGGTCGAGCAAACCGACCACGTGAGCGGACGCTGATCAGCGCATCGGTGCCCGATAGATTGTCCAGCGCGTTAATCACGAAGGTGCCATTGTTGGCCCAGGGCTGGGGCATGCGCTGACCGAAGAAGTTATCGACCTGCACCCACATGCGGTCTGCAAGCAAGTCGGTGTCCGCCACAGCCAGTACATTGATGCTCGAGCTGTCTTTCAGACCGTCCGTATGCCCCTCGATACCATTGGGATAGGCCGACTTAGCGGGGCCCTGGATACGCGCCGCAAGCGTGTAGCGCTCGCCTGTGGGCTCCAGCTCCCGCAACAGCAACTCGGGATTTTCTAATGTCGCGAAGCGCTCCGACTCGATCGGCAAGGCATAGCTGGAGCTCTGGATCAGTGGCACGAAACGAGTCGTTGCATCCTTTAACGGTTCGAGGAAGCCCGCGGTCGCCACGTTCAAGCTCTCCAGCGAAGCGGTTACAACGTCCTCGCTGTCCATCATGCGCTGCGGCAAGCTCAACCAGGCCGGATGCCTGACCGGGCGGCGCTCCTCGCCTACACCGACGGACATCGCATAGGACGCGTCCAACACCACCTGATTGGGCACCATGCGCACGCCCCAGGCATTGAACAGAGGCTCCAGATCCGACGCCTTGCCCTCGCCGAACTCACCTGGCCCGATGCCCACGCCAGGGTCCGCCTCGCTGTAGGGGTCGAGTAATACCAGCAGCTTGCCGCCGCGCATGACGAACTGGTCGATGGCATACAGGGTCTGCTCCGGCAGCTCCTTCGGATGGATCAGCATGAGCACCGACACGTCCGATGGAATCATGTCCACGTCGCGCTTGAGGCTCTCGATATGGAACAACTGACGGATGTTCTCCAGCAGCATCCAAGGAGGCGTTGCCTGCTGGGTACGCGCGTCAAAACCGCCCGTGATGGGCAGCCCTGAAAGCACACCGACCACCGGCATTTGTGGCGTAGTCAGCGTCTGCACCAGGCGACTGATTTCGTACTCGAGAAACTCCTCTTGGTCCAGCGGGAAGAACGGAATGCTCTGCGTCTGCCCCGCCGCGTTGATACCAGCCAAGCCGAAGTAGACCTTGTCACCGCCCTGATCCAGCGGCACGGCCTGCAGGCCGAGCTCGGCGGCCCGATCCTCCTCCTCGGAGAACGGTTCAGGATCGATCACCCGCAGCGTGATCTTGCCATCAGCCTCACGCTGATAGGCATGCAGCAGCTCCTCAACGCGCCGTGCATAGTTGCGTAGCGCAACCAGTTCGCCCGTCGCCTCGTCCGAGTAGAACAGCTGCAATTCAATCGGCTCCTCGATTCCTGCCAGGATGGTCTCGGTGCCTTTCGATAAGGTGAAGAGCTTCTGCTCGGTTAGATCCAGCCGCGCATCGGTAAAGATCAGGCTGGAAACAGCACTGAATGCCAGGAAAGCCAGTGCGATCAGCAGCAGCCCGGCACCTGAATACATCAGTCGTTTCATGCGGGCTCCCTTATGCCGCTTTCTTCATATCGACGACGATGGCAGTAGCCATCAGCCAGGCGATGATCAGGGTGACGAAATACAGCAGGTCTCGCAGATCGATGACCCCTTTGCTGAGCGAATCGAAGCGAATCAGGATGCTCAGCGAAGCCACTGCGTCCACCAGCCATTGCGGCGCCCAGGCGAAGGCGTCGAGCACCATCGGCAAACCGCTGACGATGAACAGGAAACACACGCTGACCGCCAGGATGAAGGCAATCACCTGATTCTTGGCCAACGCCGACATGCAGGACCCGATCGCAAGGAAAGCGCCAGCCAGCAGCCAGCTACCGAAATAGCCGGTGATGATCGCGCCGTTGTCTGGCTGGCCCAGGTAGTTGACGGTGATGACCATCGGAAACGTCAGCAGCAAGGCAAGCCCGGCAAATACCCAGGCCGCGAGGAATTTGCCAGTGACCGCTTCGAAACGGGTAATGGGCAAGGTCATCAACAGCTCGATCGAACCCGATTTGCGCTCCTCGGCCCACAGCCGCATGGCGATCGCTGGAATCAGAAACAGATAGAGCCATGTATGAAAGCTGAAAAAAGGAACCAGATCCGCCTGCCCCCGCTCGTAAAAGCCGCCCAGATAAAAGCTGAATACGCCCGACAGCACCAGAAAGATCAGGGTGAAGACGTAAGCGAGCGGCGTCGCGAAATAGCTGCCCAGCTCGCGCTTGAAGATCACCGGCAACTGACTCATAACGCCTCCCCACGCGTTAATGTCTGAAATACTTCGTCCAATCGGCCGCGTTCCACATCCAGCTCCCGCACGGCCCAGCCCTGCTGGGTGATCAAGGCATTGATCTGCGGAAAGATCACCTGACCCGGTTTGGCCAGCACCGTAAGGCTGTGCTCCAACTGATTCACCTCAACTCCGGCCACGCCCGGCAAAGCCGCCAGGGCAACGTCATCCAGCGGCCCTTCGCCGACCAGCGTCACGGCCTGGTGATACCTGGAGCGACTTTGCAGCTCCAGTGGCGTGCCGTCGGCCACCAGCTGGCCGCGAGCGATGACGATCGCGCGCGTGCAGACCGCCGTGACCTCTTCGAGGATATGCGTGGAGATGATGACGATCTTGTCCCGGGCCAAGCCTTTGATCAGTTCGCGAACCTGGTGCTTCTGGTTCGGGTCCAGGCCATCGGTAGGCTCATCGAGGATCAGCACGCGCGGATCATGCAGAATCGCCTGCGCCAGTCCAACTCGACGCTTGAATCCCTTCGACAGCGTGTCGATGCTCTGGCCAAGCACCGATTCCAGCTCGACCTGGCCCACGGCCGTGTCGACCCGCACGCGTTTGTCCGCACCGCGATAACCCCGCACCTCGGCGATGAACTCGAGAAAGCCCCGCACCGTCATGTCGCCATAGCAGGGCGCCCCCTCGGGCAGATAGCCCATCTGGCGCTGCGCCTGAAGCGCCTGGGTCTGAATATCGCAGCCAAAGATGCTTGCGCTGCCTGACGTCGGCGTGAGGAAGCCGGTCAACATCTTCATCGTCGTGGACTTTCCGGCCCCGTTCGGGCCTAGAAAACCCAACACTTCGCCCGGCTCGACGGAAAAGGACAAGGCATCAACTGCCGTGTGCTGAGCGAATCGTTTGGTCAGATTGTTCAGTTCGATCATCAACTTTCATCCGTGCTGACGGGCCTGCGGCCACGTTTGGCATACCAGCCTAATGCGCGCCGGACTATAAGGAGAGCCACAATGCTATTGCAACCGGACCAGGTGGCTATTCGACAGCAACGCCGCATGGCTTCGACTTGCACTAGCCTCAAGCGAGAGCCATAGGCGACCGGGATGTTAAAACATGATCGAACGAATCTTTCGCAGCAGCCGTTTCCTGGTGCTGGTTGCCGTTGCAACGACGGCAATCTCCGCCGTGCTGTTGTACGGCGTCAGTCTGAACACCATGGTTCACCTGCTGCTGGAGCTGATCCATCAGTTCCCCCACACCGCAAACGACAGCAAGAGTCTCGCCGTCAAGCTACTGAAGCTGCTAGACCTGCTGTTGATCGCCATTACCTTTCAGCTGATAGCTATCAGCCTGTATCGACTGTTCATCAAGCCGGTGCCAGCCGAACAAAGCGCCTCGCTCGGGCCGCTGGATATCAGGTCGTTCCATGACCTGAAGAAAACCCTGATACAGGTTTCGGTGGTCATCATCGTCATATTGTTTCTCGAGCATGCGGTCGAGGTGGGCGCTCAGCTGGAGACTCTGTATTTCGGAGCAGCCGTAAGCCTGGTCGTGTTCTCGGCCGTCTACGCATGGAAAAACATGAGGTAAACCAGGGCGAACGCACAGGGCGACTCAAATAGCCGATCGCCGTCTGCAAACCGAACAGTTGCCCTCGCCCGCTTCGAACGCACATCACCGGTTGAGCCGGCACGCCAACCAGTGCACTTCCTTCACCAGACTTTTGCCCGCCAACACCGCATGCGGCACACTTGCGCGCTTCAAGGGCATTAACCCTTCCACAGTCGAATCTGCCGTATGACCCGCTCTCCGTTTCGCCGTCTCGTTTTCTCCCTCGTGCGTCGCCTGCTGTATGTCTGGGTGCGCTCGGAGACGATCAACCAGTCCGCCTTCACCCTCAAGCTAGACCGCAGCAAGCCAGCGTTCTACGTGCTGCAACGCGCCTCACTGAGCGATCTCGCGGTGCTCGATCACGAGTGCAGCAAGGCCGGTCTGCCGCGCCCGGTGGCGGACGTGGCGGTGGGCAATCATGTCGAGCCGGCGGCGTTCATCTTTCTCAACCCGCCCGCGAGCTGGTTCGGCACCCGGACCCGCGCTGTTACGCCAGCGCCGCTGGTGCGCTTGGTCGGTGCCTTGGAACAGAACGCCGTAGACAATGCCCAGATCATTCCGGTCAGCGTGTTCTGGGGTCGCTCGCCGGATCGCGAAACCAGTGCCTGGAAACTGCTGTTCGCCGACAGCTGGGCCGTCACCGGAAGGCTGCGCAAGCTGCTCAGTATCGTCATGCTCGGGCGCGAAACCCGCGTGCAGTTCTCCACGCCGATCCAGCTCAATGAGTTGGTGGCGCAGAATAAAGGCCACGAACGCACCCTGCGCATGGTTCATCGCATGCTGCGGGTGCATTTCCGCAATCAGAAAACGGCGGTGATCGGCCCCGACCTGTCGCACCGTCGCAACCTGGTCAAAGGCTTGGTACACGGCCCGCAGGTGCGTCAGGCAATCAGGGACGAGGCCGAGCGCGAAAGCATTTCGCTGGAAAAGGCCGAAGCGCGGGCGCTGCGCTACGGCAACGAGATCGCCTCGGACTACGCCTACACGGCCGTGCGCTTTCTCGAGGTGGTGCTGTCCTGGTTCTGGAACAAGATCTACGACGGCATCCGCGTCAATCACTTGGAGCCGCTGCAGGAGGCGGTGCAGGGCTACGAAGTCATCTACGTGCCGTGCCACCGCAGTCATATCGACTACCTGCTGCTCTCCTATCTGCTGTTTCGCAACGGCCTGACACCGCCGCACATCGCCGCCGGCATCAACCTCAACATGCCGGTAATCGGCAGCCTGCTGCGTCGTGGCGGCGCCTTCTTCATGCGCCGTACGTTCAAGGGCAACCCGCTCTATACCGCGGTGTTCAACGAGTACCTGCACACCTTGTTCAGCCGTGGCTTTCCGGTGGAGTACTTTGTCGAGGGAGGTCGCTCGCGTACCGGACGCATGCTGCAACCCAAGACTGGCATGCTCGCCATCACCCTGCGCAGCTATCTGCGCTCCTCGCGCCTGCCGATCCTCTTCGTGCCGGTGTACATCGGCTACGAGCGAGTGCTCGAAGGCCGCACCTATCTGGGGGAGCTGCGCGGTGCAGCGAAGAAGAAGGAATCGATCTTCGACATCTTCAAGGTCATCGGCGCACTGAAGCAGCGCTTCGGGCAGGTCTGGGTGAATTTTGGCGAGCCGCTGAAGCTCAACGAGTTTCTCGACCAGCAACAACCGGGCTGGCGCAAGCAGGAACTGGCGCCGGACTTCCGTCCCGACTGGCTCAACGAGACCACCAACAAGCTGTCCGAACGCATCGCTCAACGGCTCAACGAAGCCGCCGCGGTCAATCCGGTCAACCTGGTCGCGCTGGCGATGCTCTCCACCAGCCGTCAGGCGCTGGATCGGCGTTCACTGGCGCGCATCCTCGACCTCTATCAGAACCTGCTGCGGGCCGTGCCCTACTCGCCTCACACCACCCTGCCGGACGGTGACGGCGAATCGCTGATCAGCTATGTGAAGGCACTCGGCCTCTTGGCTGAGCAGAAAGACGCGCTGGGCAACATCCTCTATCTGGACGAGCAAAACGCCGTTCTGATGACCTACTACCGCAACAACGTGATGCATATCTTCGCCCTCCCAGCATTGCTGGCGAGCTTCTTCCAGAGCAGCTCACGGATCAGCCGCGAACAGATCCTGCGGTTCACCGAGGCGCTTTACCCCTATCTGCGCGCCGAGCTGTTCATCCGCTGGGAACCCGAGCAACTGGGCGCAGTGATCGATCAATGGCTGGATGCCTTCGTCGAACAGGGGCTGCTCAAGCGCGACGGTGAGACCTACGTGAGGCCGGCACCCAGCTCTCGTCAGTTCGTCCTGCTGACCTTGCTGGCGCGGGCGATCATGCAGACGCTGCAACGCTTCTACATGGCCATTGCGCTATTGCTCAACAGTGGTCAGAACACCCTCGATGCCGAAGAGCTGGAAAACCTCTGCACGATCATGGCCCAGCGTCTTTCGATCCTGCATGGCCTGAACGCGCCGGAGTTTTTCGACAAAAGTCTGTTCCGCCACTTCATCAAGAGCCTGCTGGATCAGAACGTGCTGCAGCAGGACGCCGCCGGCAAGCTTGGCTACCACGCCAAGCTTGGCGAACTGGCTGAGGGTGTCGCCAAGCGCGTGCTGCCTGCCGAAATCCGTCTCTCGATTCGCCAGGTCGCGTTGGAGCGGCACGACGAGGAACAGCTCTCGGACTGACGCCGCTGGATGCTCAAGCATGGGCGCTGGCAGCCAGGTCCTCAGTGGCAACCACGCTAAGGACGCCCAGGCTTAATGCCGAAAAGTTCGATTGATGCGGTATGCGCCACCCATACTCAGCAGGTCATCCACCGAACACTTCGGCGGCCTGCCGAGAGGGGACCGTATGACGCACAGCCGTGTGATCGCCTTGTCGCTCGTCTTGGGGATGGGCGGTTGCGCAACGCCCAGTCTGACCAACCTAACGCCCTCCTCCGTTGCCCGCTCGCCGGTGCCGCTCTACCCGTTGCGAGCGCAAGTGGATGGGCGTGGCAACCGCATCGCACAGGTCAACGCGGTGATCCATGGCACGCCCTGGGCCATGATGCCGTTGCCGAGTGATCAATACGCGGTCGGTTATTTCGCCGACACCTGCGAAACCAACATTCCCTATCACTTCAATGTCGGTTATCAACGCCGCAACTGGTTCGGCTCCGGCTATTCGAGCACCGTCCATGAGAAACGCTTTCCGGAAGCTTCCGGTTACGTCATGAACGTCACTGGCGACCCGCTGCCCGGCGATTGCGCCGCCTCCATTGGCCTGACCCTGCGTGTGAACAGTACGGCCGATGAGGTGGATACCGAGCCGGGCGACGGCAACTGCCAATCCATTTCCAATCGCTGCACGCTGAGAGCAGCGGTTATGGAGAGCAACGCGCACCAGGGCCACGATTTGATAGAGGTTCCGTCAGGTCATTACGTGCTCTCATTGACCGGCACAGAGACTGCAGACGTGCCAAACGATGCGGTTGGCGATCTGGACATCACGGATGGACTGACGCTGTCAGGCCTCGGGCGAGCCGCGAAAAATGATGACCTGCAAGTCATCATCGACGGCGGGGCCATCGACCGGATTTTCGATATCTATGCCTCCGCGCCGAGCGCGGTGACGCTCAGCTATCTGCGGCTGGAAAACGGCAGGCCCATGGGCAGCGGCGGCGGCGCAATCTGGAATCGCGGCAACCTGCGCATGGACCGGATGCTGTTACGTGGCAACACCATCGACCATGAACTGGAAACCTCCTGCGCGGCCTTTCCCAGTCGACGCCTGTGCAACCGTGGCGCGGGGTTGTTCAACGAGGGGCAGGCACTGGTTGCGCGCTCGACCATCGAACAGAATTCGACCGGGTACCAGTCCGGCCATGGCGGTGGCATATCCAATATGGGCGCGGCGGCGCAGCTGTATCTGCGCAACAGCCTGATAACCGCCAATGACGCTCGCTTTTGGGGTGGGCTACTGAACTATCAGGGCACCGTCGACATTTTGAACAGTACCTTTGTCGACAATCGCAGTACCACCGGTGGTGTCCGAGCCGCAGAAATCGGCAACATCGACGGGAAAGTCTCGGTCCGCAACGCGACCTTCAGCAATCACTCGCAGCTGTTCAGTCAGTCGGGGACTGGCGAGTTCCGCCTGGCCAACAGCCTGGTCGAAGTCCGCACATTCGGCGACATGCCGTTCTGCAGTGGCGCGCTGACCAGTGGCAGCTTCAATGCCATCGGTGGCTCCGGAGGAGGACTTTTCGACTTCCTGAGTGGCTGCGGCTTCACGCCCACTACCGCGGATGAAGCCGGAGTACGCATGGTTCTCGGATCACTGCAGGACAGCGGAGGTCCGACCCGCACCGTCGCGCTGCGTGAGCCGTTCGAAGACAGCCCCTATTTCGATCCCATCGACATGGGCGGTGTACTTTGCCCGGACACCGACCAGCGCGGCAACCCGCGTGACGATCGGCAGTGCGACCCAGGCGCTTTCGAGTTCTGACCCGCGTGGCCGCCAGTCAGCTGCCGAGGACCTCCAGCTTGGCGCGGATGAAGTCCGTATGTGCCACGTACAGCAGGTCGGCGATACGACGGATCAGGTGGTCTTCGTATCGGTGAATGTCGCCATCGGCAGCGGCGACGCGCCATAGCGCCTTGATCAAAACGAATTTTTCATCCATCGAATATTGCGCGTTGATCAGCGTGGTGAATTCATACAGTGAAGTCGACCGCTCGGCGGTTTCCTGCGCGGAGGCGATCAGCGATGCAAGCTCGCCGTCCTCCACCCCCGAGCCGAGGCGGATGGCTTCGATAATGGCTTTTTGTTCTTCTGCATCGCTTTCGTAATCCGCACGGCCGACTTCGATCAGCAGCGCTGCTGCGGCCACTTCAACGCTGTGTGTCGTAGGCTGATCGTCCTCACTGCGGTCGAACAGCGACTTGAGTGATTTGAGCATGGTTTCATTCCTCTGCACGGGTTGGTGTTCGAACGGGTCCGCGGCGAAGGTTCAGCCGCAATCGTGTCGCTGGTCAGCGCGTAGCGGATGTTCGCTCTGGCAGATTGATAAATCCGCTCTTGATGATCTTTTGTAGCCGTGAAGCGTCTAGAAGTTGCACCAACGCGATTGTTATAGCGACACCGCGCCTGCACTAGACCGAGCGGCAAACCTGGCTGAATGCCGCCGGTCGGCCAGTAACGCCTCGGACAGGGGTCAATGAAACGGTTGAAACAAGCTGCTGCTACCGTTTGGCACGCCGCGCCTGGCCTATTAAGCTCGCTGCATCACTCAGAGGATTTATCCATGCTGCGCACCACTGCTTTGCTCACCGGTTTGATGCTCTCCGCCAGCGCTTGGGCGCTTTCGCTGTCCGACCTGAGCCAGGGCGACGCCAACAAGGCGCTGAAGGACGCGCTGAGCCAGGGGACGAAAGTTGCCGTGCAGCAGCTGGGCCGTCCCGGGGGCTTCAGTAATGATCCGGATGTGCGCATCGAACTGCCGGGCAACATCGGCAAGGCCTCGCGCATGTTGAAGATGATGGGCATGGGCGCTCAGGTCGAAGAGCTGGAAACCGGCATGAACAAGGCCGCCGAAGCCGCTGTACCGCAAGCGCAGGCGTTGCTGCTGGAGGCGGTGAAGAAGATGACCGTCGCCGACGCCAAGGCGATCCTGTCCGGCGGCAATGACTCGGCGACTCAGTATCTGAACAAGACCAGCCGTGACGAAATCCGCGCCCGGTTCCTGCCGATCATCAAGCAGGCCACCGACCAGGTCGGCGTTGCCCAACAGTACAACGCGCTGGCTGGCAAAGTCTCCGGCCTGGGTGCGGTCGATCCCCGATACGGCACGGTCGAGGGTTACGTGGCTGAGCAAGCGCTCGATGGCTTGTTCACTGTTATCGCCGAACAGGAAGCCAGCATTCGTCAGAATCCGGCGCAGGCAGCCACCAGCGTGGCAAAAAAGGTTTTCGGCCTGTTGATGGGTAACTGATCGAACACCTTCAAGGCTGCACAACGATGTATCACGGAGAGAAGTTCAACGCCTGGACGCACCTGACAGGCGGTGTGCTGGCGCTGATCGGGACAGTCTGGCTGCTGATCCTTGCGGCCATGGACGGCGATCTGATGAAGATCGTCAGCGTCGCCATCTACGGGTTCACCCTGGTGCTGCTGTACAGCACCTCGACGCTCTATCACAGCGTCCGTGGCCGCGCCAAAGCGGTGATGCAAAAGCTCGATCACCTGTCGATCTATCTGCTGATTGCCGGAAGCTACACACCGTTCTGCCTGGTCACTCTACGTGGCAGCTGGGGCTGGTGGCTGTTCGGGATTGTCTGGTCACTGGCAATCATCGGCATGCTGCAGGAGATCAAGCCAAGGTCGGAAGCGCGGGTGCTGTCGATCGTCATCTACGCCATCATGGGCTGGATTGTGCTGGTGGCGGTCAAGCCACTGCTCGCCGCCCTGGGCACCACCGGCTTCGGCTGGCTGGTTGCCGGCGGCGTGTTCTATACGGTTGGCATCATCTTCTTTGCCTACGATCAGCGCTTCCGCCACTGGCATGGCATCTGGCACCTGTTCGTCATCGCCGGCAGCCTGCTGCATTTTGTGGCCATTCTGCGCTACGTGGTCTGACGTCATCCTTCTGCGTCGGTCAGCTACAGCTCGTGCATGCGGTTGACCTGCTGCGCCAGGCGCATGGTCTCGTGCTCTTCAAGCTGCAGCATTTCGCCGAGCAGCTCACGTGCCTTGTCCAGCGATGGACGCTTTTCCAGCGAGCGGTACAGGTCGATGATACGGTTGTGAAGGGCGAAGACCTCGCGTGAAATGTCGTCGACACTCATCTGTGCATAGGCATCGCTGTCGAAATCCAGCGCAAGTATCTCGCCCTCGACCGCCTCGTGCAGTCGGGCTTGCAGCGCGCGCGGGTCCGCATGCTCCTTGATCCGCTCAATAGTGCGCGTCAGCTCTTGCTCGTGCTGCGCGAGATACGTCATCAGCATCGTGGCCAATGAGTCGCTGCGCTCATCGGCGGCCTCTGTCATGCATTCGGAAAGCCGGGCATGGGCCTGGCTGGTCCAATCGATCAGGTCTTCGCATCGTTCGATGTTCATACCACCTCCATCCGCCGCGTTTGATTTGCCGAGCAGGATAGCCAGCAGGATTGCACGTCAAGCGGTCACCCGATGCAAACACGTGCAGCCCGGATTGGCCAGTGCTGGGTGTCGGTCGCCATGGGCGTCGCAGCAATCATGCTCCGTCAGCCTGTCTCAAGCCAACGCCTTCCGGCGGTTGTCAGTCAGCTGAGCGGAACAGGATATCGAACGACGTCCAGCCGTCGCGGCTGTTGCAGTGGATCTCGCCATGGTGCGCCTCGATGATCGACCGGGTGATCGCCAAGCCCAGTCCGGCATTGCTCGGGCTGCCTTCCCGTCGCGCGGGGTCGACGCGATAGAAGCGGTCGAACAGTCGCGGCAAGTGTTGTTCAGGAATGCCCACGCCCGGGTTGCCGATGCTCAGCGACACCCCCTGCTCGCCCGCCTCGATGGCCAGCTGGATCGTGCCGCCGTCGGGCGTATAGCGCAGCGCATTGGACAGCAGGTTCGACAGCGCGCGACGCAGCATGGCGGGATCCCCGTGAATGCGCGCATCGCCCGACAGCACGAAACGAATACCGCGCTCGTCGGCGGTCAGCTGGTAGAAGTCCAGCAACGTCTCGCACAGGACATGCAGCTCGATCGACTGCCGCTCGGGAACCACCAGCCCGTTATCGGCTTTTGCCAGGAACAGCATGTCGTCAATCATCCGCGCCATGCGGCGCAGCTCGTCCAGATTGCAATACAGGTTTTCCTGGTAGTCCTCGCGGCTGCGCGCACGGGTCAGAACCACCTCGGTGTGTGTCATCAGATTGGACAGTGGCGTGCGCAGCTCGTGGGCGATGTCGGCCGAGAAGTTCGACAGCCGCACAAAGGCGTCCTCCAGCCGCGCCAGCATCGCATTGAACGCCAGCACCAGCTGCTGTAACTCCGCCGGCGTCGACTCGGACGGAATGCGCTCGGTCAGCGACTTGGCCGACACCGATGCCGCCACCAACGTCACCTCGCGCAACGGCCGCAGCCCACTACGTGCCAATAGCCAGCCGAGCCCGCCGCTGAGCAGCGCACAGAGCACCAGCGCGCCCCAGAGCCATCCCGCCAGCGTGTTCAAGAAGACTTTGTGCGTGGTGATATCGAGCGCCAACTCGATGCTCAGCGGACGACCCGCCACCTCGATGACGGCAGCCCTGCGACGCCACACCCGCGGCATGTCTGCGCTGACCGAACCATGCGCATGTGTTTCGACCGCGTAGGCGGCGCCGCTGGCGGCAAACAGCACCTGACCCTCGGCATCGACTATCCGCACCGCCAGGTCGCTATGCCCGCCTAGCAATGCCTGCAGTTGCGGCCGCAGCGCGTCGAACCCGGCTAGATCATCGAGGCCCCGCAGCAGCTGTCGGCTGGCCTGGAGCTTGTCTTCCAGCGTATGCCGATCCAGCTCGTCGAAGTGGTGCTGACTCAACTGGAAGAAAAAGAAGCCCGCCGCGCCGAGCACGCCTGTGACCGCGAGCATGAACATCAGGCTCAGCCTGGCGGTTAGCGACAACTGCTTCATCATGCTGGGTCCGGCTCGTCGATCATGTAGCCCATGCCACGCGCGGTATGGATGAGTTTGGGTTCGAAGCCATCGTCGATCTTCGCGCGAAGCCTGCGAATCGCCACCTCGATGACATTGGTGTCGCTGTCGAAATTCATGTCCCAGACCTGCGAGGCGATCAGCGACTTGGGCAGTACTTCGCCGCGGCGGCGCAGCAGCAGCTCCAGCAGGGCGAACTCCTTGGCAGTCAGGTCGATGCGCTGGCCGGCACGGACTGCGCGGCGCTTGAGCAGATCCACCTCCAAATCAGCAATGCTCAGCTGAGTCTGCAAGGCAGCGGCACTGCCCCTGCGCAACAAGGTGCGCACCCGCGCCAGCAGTTCGGAAAAGGCGAACGGCTTGATCAGGTAGTCATCCGCGCCCAACTCCAGGCCCTTCACCCGGTCTTCCACGCGATCACGTGCGGTAAGGAACAACACCGGCACCTCTTGCCCCGCTGCACGAACCATGCGCAGCACCTCCCAGCCGTCCAGACCCGGCATCATCACATCTAGGATCAGCAGGTCGTAGGGCGTGCTCAGCACGTGCTGCAAGGCGTCAGTGCCGCTGGTGACGCGGTCGACAGAGAATCCTGCCTCGCTCAGGCCCTGCTGCAGGTAGGTTCCGGTTTTCGGTTCGTCTTCAGCGACCAGAAGCTTCATTCGGCTCGTCCTCTCTATCCATCATCCAAGTCTGCCGGTAACACCTCCAACGGACTATAAGCTGACAAAAAAGTAATGTTCCGCTCAGCTTGCAGAAAGCCGATTCAGGCTATGTTGACAGCCAGACGAAGCGTCAGAGGCAACACCTTGACCTTGCCATTAGGACAAGGTTGATGATCAAGCCTCGCCGGACTGGCCGGCATCTATAGAGGGCTTCTCATGAACTCCACCCAGCTTCAGGTTCAAGGCATGACGTGCGGCGCCTGCGTTCGACACGTCACTCAGGCGTTGAGCACCATCGCCGGCGTCGAGGCTGTCGAGGTTGATTTGCAAAGCGGACGGGTTCGCATCGATGGGGATGCCGAAAACACAGCATTAATAGCCGCCCTGAACGGGGCCGGCTACCCCGCTCAGCTCACGAGCCAGACCACATCCGCCGCAGCACCGACAACAGGCTGTGGCAGCGGCTGCGGTTGCCGTTGATTTTCCATCAAGGAGTGCTGTCATGCGTTTCATAAAACCAGAGTTCGCATTCATTGCCGCCTTGTTTATGGCCGGCAGCGTCCATGCCGCTGATGTAATCGACGTGCACCGGGACGCCAACTGCGGTTGCTGCAAGGACTGGGTCAAGTACCTGCAGGCCAATGGTTTCGAGGTTCGCGACCATGTTGAAAGCAACATGTCGGCTGTCAAGGAGCGTCTGGGCGTGGCACCGCGGCTGGGCTCGTGCCATACCGGCGTGATCGACGGCAAATTCGTGGAAGGTCACGTGCCGGTTGCGCAGATCCGCGAACTGCAACAACGCCGCAACCTGCTTGGCGTGGCTGCGCCCGGTATGCCTGCCGGCTCGCCCGGGATGGATTATGGCCAGCCAGCACAGGCCTATCAGGTCATCGGGCTGACTGCCGAGGGCACCGATCTGGTGTTGGCCAACTACCCGGCAGAGTGAATCTGGCCGAAACCTCTGCGTCTGCCTGCCTCAGCGCTGGCAGACGCATTTTGCAATTTGAGCTGAGAAAACAGGATCTCCATGCGCCGTACATCATCGCGCCGTACCTTCGTTAAAAGTCTGGCCGCCGGAGGGATCGTCGCCGGGATGGGCGTCTGGCGTCAGCCTGTGTGGGCCGTTGCGCGTCCTCACCAGACCGCTGACCAGGGTGTATTGGCCGGAACGCAGTTCGACCTGACTATCGACTCGCTGGGGGTCAACTTCAGCGGTCGCGAGCGCACCGCGATGGCCATCAACGGGAGTATTCCCGGTCCTCTGCTGCGCTGGCGTGAAGGCGACACCGTGACGCTGCGAGTGCACAATCGCCTGCCGCAGGATACGTCGATCCACTGGCACGGCATCCTGCTGCCAGCCAACATGGACGGCGTACCCGGCTTCAGTTTTGCTGGCATCGCTCCGGATGGAATGTACGAGTACCGCTTCCGCGTCAAACAGAGCGGCACCTACTGGTATCACAGCCACTCGGCGTTTCAGGAACAGCTGGGTGTTTACGGGCCGCTGGTCATCGATCCGCTCGAGCCCGAACCCTTCGAGTACGAGCGTGACTACGTGGTGATGCTCACCGACTGGACCGATGAAGGCCCGGCCCGCGTACTCGACAAGCTGAAGAAGCAATCCGATTACTACAACCGCGGGCGGCGGACCCTCGGCGACTTCATCAATGATGTCGCCGACCAGGGCTGGCGCGAGACCGTTGGCAATCGCTGGGCCTGGGCAAAGATGAAGATGACGCCCACAGATCTCGCCGACATCAGCGGCGAAACCTACACCTACCTGCTCAATGGCCAGGCACCGGACGGCAACTGGACCGGTGTTTTCGAGCCGGGCGAGCGGGTGCGTCTGCGCCTGATCAACGGCTCGGCCATGACCTATTTCGACTTCCGCATTCCGGGCCTGAAGCTCACCGTGGTGGCCGTGGACGGGCAGAACGTCGAGCCGGTCGAGGTCGATGAACTGCGCCTGGCGGTCGCCGAAACGGTCGACGTGATCGTCACGCCGGATGGCGGTCAGGACGCCTATACCCTGTTCGCCCAATCAATGGACCGCAGCGGCTTCGCCCGTGGCACCCTGGCCGTTCGTCAGGGGCTGAGCGCGCCGGTACCAGAACCCGACGCCCGTCCTGAGCTGAGCATGGAGGACATGGGGCATGGCGATCACGGCGCACATGCGGCGGGCAACGATCAGCCGGCGATGCAGTACGAAGCTCCACAGCACGGCCAGATGAACCATGGCCAAATGGACCACAGCAGCATGGGCGGCATGGACCATTCGGCAATGGGCCACGGTGACGGTGCCAGCAGCCAGATGCAGACCCACCCGACCAGTGAGAAGGACAATCCGCTGGTCGACATGCAGACCATGATGCCAGTGCCAAAGCTGGATGATCCGGGTATCGGTCTGCGCGATAACGGCCGCCGCGTGCTGACCTACGCTGACTTGCGCAGCACCTTCCCCGACCCGGACGGCCGTGAGCCGTCGCGCACCATCGAGCTGCACCTGACCGGTCATATGGAGCGCTTCGCCTGGTCATTCGACGGGATCCCCTACGCGAAATCCGAGCCGATCCGGCTCAAGTACGGCGAGCGGGTGCGCTTCGTGCTGGTCAACGACACCATGATGCACCACCCCATTCACCTGCACGGGTTGTGGAGCGACCTGGAGGACGAACACGGCCGGTTCCAGGTACGCAAGCACACCATCGACATGCCTCCCGGCTCCAAACGGAGTTATCGCGTCACGGCTGATGCACTCGGGCGCTGGGCTTACCACTGCCACATGCTGATGCACATGGACCTCGGGATGTTCCGCGAAGTCCGGGTCGAAGAATAAAGGAGAACCTCATGAGCATTTTCAAGCGCAACTCACTGTTGGTGTTCGGCCTACTCGCCGCCCTGCCGCTGACCGCTCTGCAGGCACAGACCGAGCACGACGGTCACCATTCGGCTGAAACACCGCCGCAGCACACCGCCCCAGAGGCTGGTCACCCGCATAAGCCGCAAGGCGGCATGATGGACCATGACGGGATGGGCCACGGCAGCATGGATCACGACCAGATGATGCAGATGCATGAGCAGCACATGGGGTCCGGGCAGATGGACCACGGCAACATGGGCTCAGCGCCTCATCAACCCCAGGGGCATGACGATAAGAGCCCGAAGCATGACCATTAAGCTCGCGCTGCTAAGCGCGCTCTGCCTGGCTGCCGCCACCAGCCAGGCGCAGGAAGCGATGGACCACTCCAGCCATGCCGGCCACTCACCGGCCGCCCCTGTTCCCGCTGAAAGTCACTCTCATAACCATTCGCAGCCGAACCACACGCAATCGGACCGCGGCATGATGGATCATGGCGCGATGGATCATGAAGCTATGGATCATGGGACGATGGACCATTCAGGTCACGCCATGCCGCATCCACCCCCAACGGGGATCCCGCCAGGCGAGGCAGATCGCCCGCCTGTCCCGACGCTTAGTCCCGCCGACATCGAGGCGGCCTTTCCCGACCTGCCCGAACACGGCATGCATCAGGGCAGCAGCCATTTCATGTTCGTCGCCGACGAGCTGGAATGGCAGGACGCCGATGCCGGAAGCACGCTGGCCTGGGATCTGAGTGGTTGGGCTGGCGGCGATATCGACCGGCTGGCCTTTCGCTCGGAAGGCGAGCGAACCAATGGGCATACCGAAGAAGCCGAACTGCAGCTGCTCTGGAGCCACGCAATAGGTCCCTGGTGGGAAACCGTCGCGGGTGTCCGCCAAGACTTCGAACCCGGCTCGCCGCAAACCTGGGCGGCATTCGGCGTGCAGGGAATGCCACTGTATGGGCTGGAAACCGAGGCCACAGCGTTCCTTGGCGAGGGCGGTCAGTCCGCGCTCCGGTTGGAAGCCGAGTACGACCTGCTGCTGACGCAGCGTTGGGTGCTTCAGCCCACCGCCGAGCTTAATCTGTATGGACGCACGGACGAATCCCGTGGCATCGGCTCCGGGCTCAGCGACGCGAGCGTCGGGCTTCGGTTGCGCTATGAGATCAGCCGACAGTTCGCGCCTTACGTGGGCGTCAGCTGGAGCCGGGCTTACGGCAACAGCGCCGAGCTGCAGCGGGCTGAGGGGGAAGATACAAGCGAGGCTCGCCTGGTGGCGGGTATCCGATTCTGGTTCTGAGGTAATGGATGATGCTCAAAACCCTGACGACACTGCTACTGGCTGCAGTGGCATTGGTGCTGGCCGCTGCGGCCGTGGTGTACTTCGGAGTCGTCAACGTCGGAGCCGACGTGCCGCATAGCGGGCCGATCCAGGCGTTGTTGGAGACCGCCCGACAGCGCTCCGTGGCGGTCCGTGCCGAAGCTATCGAGGTGCCGGAACTGGGCGATGCCGAACTGATCCGCTCAGGCGCTGGCAACTACGAAGCCATGTGCGTCGTTTGCCATCTCGCACCGGGTGCCGGACCGACCGAGCTGAGCGAAAATCTCAGCCCGGCGCCGCCGAATCTGACTGACGCAAACCGCAAGCGCGACCCGGCCGAGGATTTCTGGACGATCAAACACGGGATTCAAGCCTCCGGTATGCCTGCATGGGGCCGGAGCATGGAAGACCGCTACATCTGGGAGCTGGTCGCCTTGCTCGAGCAACTGCCCGAGCTGACAGCCATGGAATACAAAGCGCTGGTGGCCACGAGCGGTGGTCATCATCACGGCGGTGGGGAAACCCACATGCCCAGCGCTGCGCCCGTGGCTAAAGACGATCACCATAGCGACATGCACTCGTCTGGAAACCACCATCAGGCAGCGGAGCCCAAGCCTGACATCCACCGTCATGCCGACGGCAGCGATCACGTTCATTGATCCACTGCTCCGCGGCGTCTGGCTCAGACGCCGCGGAGTCTCATCGGTTTAGCCCTGGGATGCTGCGACTGTTTCGCTGCTAGATGCGTCACCGAAGTCAGACGGACGATAGGCATCGCGCCACGCCTGATAGCGCTGATCTTGCCAGACCCGCGAATGCAACTGCGCCATGCCGTCCGGATCGTTCAGCAAGCGCCAGCGAGCCGCTTCGGCAGCCCCGTTTGGCCCCGCATCGAGGATCTGCTGCATACGTTGTTCACGCAGCGACTCGGCACCCGCAACCACCTTGGCATGCCGCGCCCGCGCCATCCCGCATACCAACGCGTTGTAGATCGGATCGACAGTGCCCGCGATAAAGCCGTTCGCCAGTGCGTTGGCCTGGTTCTCCCGCGTGTAGCGGTCGGTCGATGCCAGTTCCTGCGGCGGCTGGAATTCCTCGGGGATGAGGAACAATTTGCGGCGAAACGCGGCCTGCCCCAGGCCCGTGCGGCTGGTGATCACCGACACAGGCGCCGAAAGGATCAGCGAAACCACAATCGGCGCCAACCACCAGAGGAAGGCTGGGTCTAGCCAGCCCACCAGCGCCATCCAGAGTACGCCCAGCAGCATCTGCGGACCGTGCCGGCGCAAGGCTTCGCTCCAGGGTGTCGCATTATCGGCGCGCTGCGGTGAGTTCCACTGCACCGACCAGCCGAGGAACGCGGCGCTGACGAACACCGTGTGGAACAACATGCGCACCGGCGCGGCCAGCATGGAAAACAGGCTTTCCAGCAGCATCGACAGCAACAGGCGAGCACGCCCGCCGTACTCGTGAGCGCCCTGAATGCAGATCAGCAACACGCTGAGCAGCTTCGGCAGGAACAACAGCGTCAGCGTCGCCGAGAACAGCGCGATAGCCTCCTGCGGGTGCCATTGCGGCCACAGCGGATACAGCTGATTCGGCTGCAGGAAGTACTCCGGCACCATCAGCGTGTGAATCGCCAGCAGCCCGGTCGACAGCGCCAGAAAAACGAACCACAGCGGCGCCGACAGGTAGGACATCACCCCTGTCAGGAACACGAAGCGGTGCACCGTGTGCATGCCCTTGACCAGGAACAGCCGGAAATTCATCAGGTTGCCGTGGCACCAGCGACGGTCGCGCTTGAGCTCATCGAGGAGGTTCGGTGGCAACTCCTCGTAGCTGCCCGGCAGGTCATAGGCAATCCATACCCCCCACCCCGCACGACGCATCAGCGCCGCTTCGACGAAGTCATGGGACAGGATGTCGCCCGCGAACGCGCCCTTGCCAGGCAACGGCGCCAGGGCGCAGTGCTCGATGAAGGGTTTGACCCGGATGATCGCGTTGTGACCCCAGTAGTGGGACTCGCCCAATTGCCAGAAATTGAGCCCGGCCGTGAACAGCGGGCCATAGACCCGCGTGGCGAACTGCTGCATGCGCGCATACAGCGTATCCATACCGGACGCCTTCGGCGCCGTCTGGATAATGCCTGCGCCGGGGTTGGCTTCCATCAGCCGCACCAGACTGGTCAGGCAGTCGCCACTCATGACGCTGTCGGCGTCGAGCACCACCATGTAACGGTAGCTGCTGCCCCAGCGCCGGCAGAAGTCGTCGATGTTGCCGCTCTTGCGCTTCACACGGCGACGCCGCCGCCGGTAGAAGATATGGCCGAAGCCATCGACGCTCCGACAGACCTCCAGCCAGGCCTTCTGCTCGGCGACGCAGGTGTCGGGATCGTTACTGTCACTGAGCACGAAAATATCGAAGTGCTCCAGCTGTCCCGTCGCCTTGAGCGACTCGAACGTCGCGCGCAGTCCGGCGAACACCCGCGGCACGTCTTCGTTGGCAATGGGCATCACCAGCGCCGTGCGTGCCTCGCGCGGGATCGGCTCATCGCCCAGGGTCGTTGCCGAAATGTTGTATTGGTCGTGCCCCTTGAGTAGCTGAAAGAAGCCCATCAGCGCCGTCCAGAAGCCCACCGACACCCAGCAGAACAACAGCGCGAACAGCAGCAAAATGCTCGTCTGCACCACATACGGAAGGATCTGCCGTGCGGATTCCTGCAGCGGCTGCTGAAACACCTCCTGCAGATCGATCAGCGCCCAGCCCTGATACGGCAGCACCGATTTCATGTGCCAAGTCGCGATGACGGTCTGCACCAGCATCAGCACCAGCAATGTGGCGCGCCGGACGCCTGCCACCTTGCGCCAGCCAGAACGATCAACGGACTGAGCAGGCGGCAGCTCCACCGTGCGGTTCTTCTTGTGTAGCAAGCGCCACCAGCTGAGCCGCAACACGTTGGTATGCCAGGGTTCCGGCACCATGCGTGTGCGCACGATGGGTGGTGTCGACTCGATGCAGGTGCGGCCCTGATGGTCAAGCGTGAGGGCTTTGGCACGCTCCAGGGTTTCGCCCCAGCCGAGTTTCAGCCGAGCAGCAACCGAGCCCAGCAGAGCACCTCCGCCCGGCTCGGTGCTATCGGGAGTCGGCACCGCCCGACCCAACGCCCGGTGAATATCCGCCAGCCCACCGTCACCCTGCTCCAGGTTCTGGATCAGGGCTTGGCGCTGCGGGTCATCAAGCGGCAGCTGGCTGATGTAGCGCCCGGTAATCGCCGGGTCCACGGGACTATTCATTGGTCGGAATCTGGTAGCTCCAGGTTTCGGAAAGCGTCTTCTCGCCTTCCACCAGGGCTGCGCGCAGTTCCACCGGACGTTTGGGATCGCGCACCTTCAGACGCAAGGTCAGGCGCCAGCCATCAGTCACCGGGTTGTGCCGCAGGTTGTTTTCCACCAATTCGGCGTTCTCGCCGATGCTGACCCGCGTGGTGACCGGCGCATCCGCCGGCAGTTCGGCCAGATTGGGGCCCACGAAATCGACGATCAGCGCGGTGCTGCCGTCAGGCTGACGAATCAGATTGGACTGTTTGACGTCGCCTGCAGACAGGCGCGTCTGGCTGACCCAGGCGAGCTGCTGATCATGCAGCGCCGGTTCATCCAGGGTGAAGTGCAGACGGTACTCGAAGTCCAGCGGCTCGCCGGGCTCGGGTTGCTGCTCCGGCACCCAGAACGCGACGATGTTGTCATTGGTTTCGTCAGGCGTCGGAATCTCGATCAATTCCACGCGACCCTTGCCCCAATCGCCCTTGGGCTCGACCCAGCCGCTAGGGCGCAGCTCGTAGCGGTCGTCCAGATCCTCGTAGCGGTTGAAATCGCGGGTGCGCTGGAGCAGACCGAAACCGCGCGGGTTCTCGACCGCGTAACTGCTGATCGCCAGCCGCTTGGGATTGTTCAGCGGCCGCCAGATCCACTCGTCAGCGCCGGTGTGAATCGCCAGCCCTTCGGAATCATGCAGCTGCGGCCGATAGTTGAGCACGTCACTGGGCTGATTGGCGCCAAACAGGTACATGCTGGTCAGCGCACCGATGCCGAGTTTTTCCACTGGCTCGCGCAGAAAGACGCGCGCTTTGACATCGACCGTACTGTCCTTGCCCGGCGTAACCACCATCCGATAGGCACCGGTGGCGCGCGGCGAATCGAGCAGCGCATAGATCACCAGATTGCGGCGATCCGCTTCGGGGCGTTCGATCCAGAACTCACGGAAGCGCGGGAACTCTTCTCCGCTCGGCAACGCAGTATCGATAGCCAGACCACGCGCAGACAGGCCATATACCTGATCCTTACCGATCACCCGGAAATAGCTGGCACCGAGCAGCGTCATCAGCTCGTCGGCCTTATCCGCCTTGTTCAGCGGATAGAGCACCTTGAAGCCGGCAAAACCCAGGTTTTCCAGCGCAGCAGGTTCAATCTCGACCTTGCCGAATTCAAACATGTCAGGGTTATAGCGGACCTTTTCGACGCCTTTTGCGGTGATCTCATTGATCCTCACCGGCACGTTGAAGTGCATGCCCTGGTGATAGAACTGCACCTCGAAGGGCGTCGGCGCGTCGTGCCATAGCGCTTTGTCGCCACGGAAACGCAATTGCTGATAATCGGCAAAAGCCATGTTGCGAAACACCGGCGGCAGATTGCTCTGCGGCGCCGTATAGTCTTCGGCCGCCAGCTTTTCCGCCTTGGCCGCCACATCATCTAGGCTGAACGCCCAGCTACTGCTGGCAAACAGTCCCACACACAGACTCAACGTCATTCCCAGTGCCCGACTTTTGCGAGCGCCTGTTTTGAAATGATAGGTACGTGACACATTGCCTCCTGAGCAATCGCGATTACCGCTGACCGCGTAGCGGCCCGGTTTGCTGTCGTTGGTCTTCCTCAGTGGCAAATGATTCACTGGAAAGCCAAGCAAAGCGGCAAATCATCCCACGCCGCATGGGCGCCGGATAGCTGCTCCGAGAGGTCTTTTTTTCAGATTGCTCAATGCCGCTCAGCCCCCAGCCAGAGCGGGCTGAAGGCCAGGCGGCCGGCGCTCGACTGAACGCCTTACAGAAGGGTGAATTGCCCCCGTTTGACTGCAACTGAATCCAGCCCGATCTGCACCTCGAACACGCCGGGCTCGGCTACCCGATCGAGCTGCGCGTTGACGAATTTCAGGTCTTCTTCAGTGAGTTTGAAGCGGACTTCCTGCGTCTCGCCGGCTTTGAGGAACACCTTGCGAAACCCTTTGAGCTCCTTGACCGGACGAATCACCGACGCCACCTCGTCGCGAAGGTACAGCTGCACGACTGTCGCACCCTCACGCGACCCGGTGTTCTTCAGCGTCACGCTGGTTTCCAGGCCGTCGCCGCGTTTCATGGTCGGACTGGACAAGCGCACCTCGGACAGTTCGAAGTCGGTGTAGCTCAGGCCATAACCGAAGGGGTACAGCGGCCCATTGGGTTCTTCGAAATACTGCGAGGTGTAGTTGCCCGGCTTGCCCTCGACATAGGGCCGACCGACGCGCAGATGGTTGTAGTAAGTAGGGATCTGCCCGACCGAACGTGGGAAGGAGATCGGCAGCTTGCCAGCCGGGTTCTGGTCGCCAAACAGCACGTCAGCGATGGCATGCCCGCCTTCGGTACCGCTGAACCAGGTTTCAACAACAGCGTCGGCGTTGGCCTTCGCCCAGTGCAGGTCCAGCGGACGGCCGTTCATCAGCACCAGCACCAGTGGCTTGCCGGTTTTCTTGAGCGCCCTCAGAAGCGCCTGCTGGCTCTCAGGAATCTGCAGGCTGGTGCGGCTTGACGCTTCATGAGACATGCCGCGCGATTCGCCTACTGCCGCAACGATTACGTCAGCCTTTTCGGCAAGCGCGACTGCTTCGGCAATCATGGCGTCCGGCGAACGAGGGTCCTGCACCACCTCGGGTTTGTCCCAGTTGAGGAAGTTCAGGTACTCGACCATGTGTGGATCGTCGGTGATATTGGCGCCGAGGGCATGGTGCACAACGGCTTCATCACCCACCGCATCAAGCAAGCCCTGACGTACGGTGACTGACTGTTTGGCAACGCCCGCTGCGGACCAGCTGCCCATCATGTCGACCGGCGAATCGGCCAGCGGCCCCACCAGCGCGATGGTGCCGCGCTTTTGCAACGGCAAGGTCTGCTTCTTGTTTTCAAGCAGCACGATTGATTCGCGCGCTACGGCTCTGGCGGCTTCGCGATGCAGACGGCTCTCCGCGTTGACGTCTGCTGGATCGTCCTCTGCCGACCCGATGCGCCGGAACGGATCATGAAAAAGACCCATGTCGTACTTGGCGCCAAGTACCTCGCGCACAGCCGTGTCGATCTCACCGATACCGACCTCGCCCGATGCCACCAGCCCCGGCAGTTCCTCGCGATACAAGGCGTCGGCCATGCTCATGTCGATGCCTGCCTTGATCGCCAGTTTTGCTGCCTCACGACCGTCCTTTGCAACGCCATGCCGGATCAGTTCGCTGATCGCTCCGTGGTCGCTGAGGGCGACGCCATCGAAACCCCAGTCGCGCCGTAACAAATCCTGCAGCAGCCAGGTGTTGGCGCTGGCCGGCACCCCGTTGATGGAGTTCAGCGCAACCATCACCCCACCCGCTCCGGCATCGATAGCGGCTTGGTAGGGCGGCAGGTAGTCCTGATGCATGCGCATCGGGCTCATATCCACCACGTTGTAGTCACGCCCGCCTTCAACCGCACCGTAGAGGGCGAAATGCTTGACGCTCGCGGTCACGCTGTCCGCTGCAGTGGGCGACTCGCCCTGATAGGCCTGCACCATGGTTCGCGCGATTTCCGAGACCAGATAGGGGTCTTCGCCAAACCCTTCGGAGGTCCGCCCCCAACGCGGATCGCGGGAGATATCCACCATCGGCGCAAAGGTCATGTCCAGACCGTCAGCACTGGCTTCAATGGCTTGCACCCGCCCGCTGGTGGCGATGGTATCGAGATCCCAGCTCGAGGCCAGGCCCAGGCCGATAGGAAAGATCGTCCGGTGGCCATGAATGACGTCATAGGCAAAGAAGATCGGAATCTTCATCCGGCTGCGCAACGCCGCTTCCTGCATCGGCCGGTTGTCGTGCCGGGTCACCGTGTTGAAGGTGCCGCCTATGTGGCCGGCCGCCAGCTCATCGAGAATGCGCTCGCGCGGCATGTCGCCGCCGATGCTGATCAGCCGCAACTGGCCGACCTTCTCTTCCAGCGTCATCTTTTCGATCAGGCTGGCGATGAACGCCGGCTTGTCATCCAGCAACGGAGAACGGGGCTCGGCGGCGACTGATTGCAGCGAAAGACCGGCCATCAGACCGAGCAGATACAGCCTTTTCATTATTGGGAAATTCCTGAGCCTGAGAGGCTAATGAGACGAACCATCTGATTCCGGCAGCGCCGGCACAAACGTTGCCGAGTATGGGTTTTCCGATGGTTTACAACCAGTGCTATGCAACGCTGGCGCAGCCGTTGCAGCAGGCGGTTACGGGCCTCTGGAATGACTGGCGCGCAAGCCGCGCCGGGCCTGTTGCCAGCACACCATGGTGCTCAGTTGTTTGAGCCGGCGGGGATGCACTCACCTAGACGACGTCGGCGAGTGTGGTCGGGATGGGCAGCATCGCCCCACTCCATTGGCGAACCGCTTTCCCGGATTACTTTCCTGCAGGGAAACGCTTCACGGCGGCCAGCCAGGCGTCATCCAGGCGGCTCTGATCGGTGTCCATCCCGCGCGCTTCCATCAATTCTCGATGCTGATTGATTTCCCCCGTCACCTCGCTGAGCGAGGCGCTGTTGCCATCGAGCTGATGCATCTGCGTTAGCCCCAGGTGATAGAAGCGCAGCAGCTTGATCGCCTCGGGATCATCCGCCGCCACGCCCGCCGTGACATGGTGCATCACATTGGTAACACTCATCAGGCTGCGCTTGAGACGCCAACCGTAAGCCGCGCAGGACATCCACGGCTGCTTGAGATAGACAGAACGCACCAATGCTGCAGTAAGCAGCAAACCAGCCACGACCCCTGCGATGTTCCACTTCAGGTTATCGGCCCCCGTCTCGCCGAACAGCGCAACGGCCAGGGTCGCCAGCCCCATCGCCAGCACTGCGAAGGTCACGGCGACAACTAGCGTGCTGCGTCGCGTCTGTTGCCTGTAGGTTTCCGGGCTGAGCGACTTGATTTCGAATACCACCATGAGTTCGCGATCCTTGGGCTGGGCAGGTAATAGAGTGCCGACGGGCGCGGCATTATCACCCAGCCAATCATCGAGCAGCTGACGCGGGACAGCCTTTGTATCGCCTGCCGCCGACCACTATCGAGGCTTACAGCTCGGCATGCCAACGCCGTCGCAGCACAGACAGCGCAGCGAGCCCGTCAGCTTTCAAGCGCCCGTACCAGGCTCTATGATCAGCGCATCCCACCTTCGGCCGCCAAAAGGACCTCCTCATGAGCCGCTATGAAATATCGTTTTCCGGCGAACTCGCTCCGGGCGCCAAGCTGGAGCAGGTCGAGGCCAACCTGACTCGCCTGTTTCAGGCCGACGCCCAGCGCATCGCCGTGCTGTTTTCCGGTCGGCGAATCGTGATCAAGCAGGACCTGGACCACGCCAGCGTCGAGAAGTACCGCCAGGCCATGGCGCGCGCCGGCGCCATCGCCGAGGTCCGCCCGATGCCGGTTGAGGTCGAGGAAATCGAGCTCGCCCCGCCACCGTCGGAAGACCCGGCCCCTGCACCGCTGGCTTCCGCCGCTAAAGCGTCGCCTCAACCCTTGAAGGTGGCCCCACGGGACGAATACATGGCTGCGTTCGTCGACGTCGAGGCGCCGGACTTCGGCATCGCGCCGGTCGGCGTGGACCTGCAGGACGCACAACCCGAGCCCAAGGCACCGCCCGTGGACCTGTCCCAGTTCAGCCTGGCGCCGGTGGGCAGCGACATGGGTGAACGGCGCCGTGCCAGCGATGCGCCGGTGCCGGACACCTCTCACCTGAAGCTGGTGGACTGATCCCCGCCCTGCTGGATGACTTTCCCTTAACCCACCTGAACAGAGGCGCCCCCCCGGCCCTGTAGGGTGGGTTCAAGATCACAGACGCGACCTTGCAGGCGAACTCCAAACGCCGACCCGGGCTCCAACCTTACAAGCCCGCAAAGTGCCGCTCACTCATGGATCTTGTCGTTGCCCGCCCCGAAGGCCTCTACTGCCCACCCGGTGATTTCTACATCGATCCCTGGCGCCCGGTCGATCGCGCCGTCATCACCCACGCCCACGGCGACCACGCACGCTGGGGCATGGGCCACTATCTGGCCTCTCGCGACAGCGAAGGCATACTCCGTTCGCGGATCGCCGCGGACATGCCATTGCAGACGCTGGCCTATGGCGAATCCGTCGATCATCACGGTGTAAAGCTCAGCTTCCACCCTGCCGGTCACGTGCTCGGCTCGGCCCAGGTGCGACTGGAATACAAGGGCGAAGTCTGGGTCGCCTCGGGTGATTACAAAGTCGAGCCGGATGGCACCTGTGCGCCCTTCGAACCGGTGCGCTGCCACACCTTCATCACTGAATCGACCTTCGGTCTGCCGATCTACAAGTGGCCGTCACAGGCTCAGGTGTTTCGTGAGATCAACGACTGGTGGCGCGCCAACGCCGCCGCCGGGCGCGCCAGCGTGCTGTTCTGCTACGCCTTCGGCAAGGCGCAGCGCATCCTGCACGGCCTGGACGAAAGCATCGGCACCATCGTGGTCCACGGCGCGGTGGAGCCGCTGAACAAGGTCTACCGCGAAGGCGGTGTTTACCTGCCGCCAACCGTTTATGCCGGCGACCTGAAAAAAGGCGACCCGCGCCTGAAGCACGCCATCATCCTCGCCCCTCCCTCGGCGGGTGGCAGCACCTGGATGCGTCGCTTCGGTGACTATGCCGACGCCTTTGCCAGTGGCTGGATGATGCTGCGCGGCACCCGTCGTCGGCGCGGGGTCGATCGCGGCTTCGTGCTCTCCGATCACGCCGACTGGCCCGGCCTGCTCTGGGCCATCGAGCAGACCGGCGCCGAGCGGGTAATGGTGACCCACGGGTCCGTGCCGATTCTGGTCCGTTACCTGCGCGAAATGCGCGGTCTCGACGCCCAGGCCTTCGAGACCGAGTACGGCGAAGAGGACGACGCCACAACTCAGGAGGCCGAATGATCCTCAGCCTGGCCCTACACTACATGCCGAAAGATACCGTTGCGGAACCACCACACTTTCCTTGCAGGTGCGAGATTGCTCGCGAACCGGATCCCTCGCGTCGCCACGGTTCGCCAGCAAGCTGGCTCCTACAGAAGAGCACCCGCGTAGCAGCACGACGCCAGACCTGTAGGAGCGAGCTTGCTCGCGAACAGCTGGTCTCAGCGAATGCCGGAGGCCGGAAATGAAAGCCTTCGCCACCCTCTACAGCCGCCTCGACGCGACCACCTCGAGCAACGCCAAGCTCGCCGCGATGCGGGACTACTTTCGCGAAGCCGATCCGGCTGATGCTGCCTGGGCGGTGTATTTCCTGGCCGGCGGCCGACCGCGTCAGCTGGTGCCGACCCGCGTGCTGCGCGAGACCGCAATGAAGGCCTCGGCGCTGCCGGAATGGTTGTTCGAGGAAAGTTACCAGGCGGTTGGCGACATGGCTGAAACCATCTCGCTGCTGATGCCCGAGGCCGAACACAGCTCCGACGACGGGCTGGCCGTGTGGATGCAGGACAAGCTGCTGCCATTGCGCGGCCTGCCGCCGGAAGAACTGGCCGAGCGATTACCCGCGCTATGGACACAGCTGGATCGCCTGAGCCTGATGGTCTGCATCAAGCTGATCACCGGCGCCTTTCGCGTCGGCGTGTCGAAGCTGCTGGTGACCCGCGCACTGGCCTCGCTGGCCGATCTCGATCCCAAGCGCGTGGCGCAGCGGCTGGTGGGTTACACCGATCTGTCGCACCGCCCCAGCGCCGAGGGATACCGCGCGCTGATCGCCGACGAATCCGAGCACGAACACGCCCAGCGTGGCGGCCAGCCTTACCCATTCTTTCTTGCCCACCCGCTGCAGGCACCTGTCGAGGAATTCGACACCCTGCTCGGCGCACCGGAGAACTGGTTCATCGAATGGAAGTGGGACGGCATTCGCGCCCAGCTGGTCAAGCGCGACGGGCAGATCTGGGTCTGGTCCCGTGGCGAAGAGCTGGTCAGTGAGCGCTTTCCGGAACTGTGCGAACTGGCCAGCTGCCTGCCGGACGGCACCGTGATCGACGGCGAAATCCTGGTCTGGAGGCATGCGCCCGGTGAGCCCGCGACTGAACTCTTCGAGCAACCGGAAGGCGGTGACACCGAAGCAACCGAGCGCTTCGGCGTGCAGCCCTTCGCGCTGTTGCAGCAGCGTATCGGGCGCAAGAACCTGACCGCCAAGGTCCTGCAGGACGCCCCGGTCGCAGTGCTCGCGTATGACCTACTCGAATGGCAGGGCGATGACTGGCGGCAACGCGAACATCGTGAGCGCCGGCAACAGCTTGAAACGGTGGTCGGCCACTGCCCCACCCCCCGGCTGATGCTTTCGCCGCTGGTCACTGGCAGCAATTGGGCTGCCCTGGCACGCCAGCGCGAGGCGTCACGCGCGCTTGGCGTCGAGGGCATGATGATTAAGGCACGAGCCGCACAGTACGGCGTCGGCCGGACCAAAGACGTCGGCGTCTGGTGGAAGTGGAAAATGGATCCCTACTCGGTCGACGCTGTGTTGATCTACGCCCAGCGTGGCCATGGTCGCCGCGCCAGCCTCTACACCGACTACACCTTTGCAGTGTGGGACGGCGAACCGGGCGACCCGGAGCGCAAGCTGGTGCCCTTCGCCAAGGCCTATTCCGGGCTGACCGACGAGGAGATGCGCAAGGTCGACGCCATCGTGCGCAAGACCACCGTGGAGAAATTCGGCCCCGTTCGTAGCGTGACGCCAACCCTGGTGTTCGAACTTGGCTTCGAGGGAATCGCCGCCAGCAGTCGGCACAAGAGCGGCATCGCCGTGCGCTTCCCGCGCATGCTGCGCTGGCGTCTCGACAAGCCGGTGGACGAAGCCGATACGCTGGAGACGTTGAAGGAATTGCTGGGATGATCCAACGCACGGGAGAAGCCAGGCTGCCCTGCGCAGGTGCCGGCTTGCCGGCGAACCTCACCACCCGCGAATCGCCAATTCGCGAGCAAGCTCGCTCCTACATAAAGCCGAAGCTAGGCCTTTGCATGAATCGAGCGGAGAGCGAGGCATGAGGGCGCCGCCCGCCTCCCTTGCCGAACACTGGTTCGCCACGCGCAATTGGCAGCCGTTCCCTTTTCAACAACAGGTCTGGCAAGCGATTGATGAGGGCGAGTCCGGCCTGCTCCATGCCACCACCGGCTCCGGCAAAACCTACGCCGTCTGGCTTGGCGCGCTCAATCGTTTCGCTTCGCCAGGCGCAGATACGCCCGCAGAGAAACCGCAGGCGCGCGCCAGTTCGTCGGACAAACCCGCCCCGCTCACTGTCCTCTGGATCACCCCCATGCGTGCCCTGGCCGCCGACACGGCCCGTGCCCTGCAAGCACCGCTGGATGAGTTAGGTATCAACTGGAGCATCGGTCTGCGCACCGGCGATACCAGCAGCGCCGAGCGGGCGCGCCAGGGTCGGAGATTGCCCAGCGCGCTGGTCACCACGCCGGAAAGCCTCACCCTACTACTGACGCGGGCCGACGCGCGCCAGGCTTTCGCCGGCTTGCGCATGCTGGTGGTGGATGAGTGGCACGAACTGCTGGGCAATAAGCGTGGCGTCCAGCTGCAACTGGCATTGGCCCGGCTGCGTCAGTGGATGCCGGACCTGATCATCTGGGGCCTGTCGGCGACACTGGGCAACCAGCCACACGCGCTGGAAGTGCTGCTGCATCCGGGCAGCGGCAAACTTGTGCAGGGCAAGGTCGACAAGGATCTGCGCGTCGACACGTTGCTACCGCCGAGCATCGAGCGCTTTCCCTGGGCCGGTCATCTCGGGCTGCGCATGCTGCCGCAGGTGGTCGAGCAGATCGATTCGGCTGCCACCACCCTGGTATTTACCAACACCCGTTCGCAGTCGGAAATCTGGTATCAGGCGATTCTCGACGCCCGCCCTGACTGGGCCGGACTAATCGCCCTGCATCACGGCTCACTGGCACGTGAGGTACGCGACTGGGTGGAACTGGGCCTCAAGCAAGGCGCGCTGAAGGCGGTCGTCTGTACCTCGAGCCTCGACCTCGGCGTCGACTTCCTGCCTGTCGAGCGGGTGCTGCAGATCGGCTCGCCGAAGGGCGTGGCGCGCTTGATGCAACGCGCCGGTCGCTCCGGTCACGCACCCGGCCGGACGTCGCGGGTCACGCTGGTGCCGACGCACAGTTTCGAAGTAGTGGAAGCCGCAGCAGCGCAGGTGGCCATCGCCGAACGCCGCATTGAAGCCCGGAGCGCCCCGCATCGTCCCCTCGATGTGCTCGTGCAACACCTCGTCAGCATGGCCCTCGGCGGGGGATTCCGGCCCGACGAATTGTTCGCCGAAGTACGCCAAGCCTGGTCCTATCGCGAACTTACAGAAGACCACTGGCAATGGGCGCTGGCCTTCGTGCGTCATGGCGGGCATTCGTTGACGGCCTACCCGGACTATCAGCGCGTCGAGCCGGACGAGACCGGACTTTGGAAAGTCCCCAGCCGCCGCGTCGCGCTTCGCCATCGCATGAGCATCGGCACAATCGTCAGCGACGCCAGCCTGACGGTGAAGTTCTGGGCCAAGGGTGGCAGCGGCCGGTCACTGGGCACCATCGAGGAAGGTTTCATTGCCCGACTGCGCCCGGGCGACAACTTCCTCTTCGGCGGCCGTCTGCTGGAGCTGGTGCGAGTCGAGAACATGACCGCCTACGTCAGCCGCGCCACCGGCAAGAAAGCCGCTGTTCCGCGCTGGAACGGCGGGCGCATGCCGCTCTCCAGCGAACTGGCCGATGCCGTGGTCGAGCAGCTCGGCGCCGCCTCGCGCGGCCAGTTCGACAGTGCCGAGATGCGCCTGGTAGAACCCCTGCTGCGCGTGCAGCTGGACTGGTCGGCGCTGCCCACCGAAAGCACGCTATTGGCCGAGGTGATGAAGTCCCGCGAGGGCTGGCACCTGTTTCTCTATCCCTTCGCCGGTCGACACGTTCATCTCGGGCTGGCCAGCCTGCTCGCCTGGCGGATGGCCCAGCGCCAGCCGCTGACCTTTTCCATCGCCGTGAACGACTACGGCTTCGAGCTGCTCTCGGCAACCGAAGTGGACTGGCTGCAGTGGCTGACGCCCGCGCTGTTCAGCCAGGACGAATTGCTGCACGACGTGCTCGCCAGCCTCAACGCTGGTGAGCTGGCGCGCCGGCGCTTTCGCGAAATCGCGCGCATCGCGGGGCTGGTGTTTTCCGGCTATCCCGGCGCGCAGAAAAGCGCGCGCCAGCTGCAGGCCTCCAGTGGGTTGTTCTTCGACGTCTTCCGTCAGTACGACCCGGCCAATCTGCTGCTGACCCAGGCCGAGGAAGAGGTGCTGCGCCAGGAACTGGAGGTCGAGCGGCTGGAGCAGACCCTGAACCGCTTGCAGCAGCGCGAGCTGGACGTGCATGTCGTGAAACGCACCACGCCCCTCGCCTTCCCCTTGATGGTTGAACGTTTCCGCGAAAGCCTGACCTCGGAAAAGCTCGCCGACCGCATTCGCCGGATGGTCGCCGAACTGGACAAGGCGGCTGGCCCTGGCGGCTATCAGCCGGAAGCAGGCGCCAGCATTGCCGTTGAGCGGGAGACCAGCGCGAAGCGCAAACCGCGCGCGACCAAGGACGGCACACCGAGGGTGAAAAAAGCAAAGTCATCCCGCTTGTGAACCCTGCCACCTCCCGTTCAACAGCCTCTTGCCTGCATCAACCCGCCGACCTTCACCAGCAGGTTCGACACAACAGAGGTGCGTTGCAGGGACAGAGCTTGAGCTTCGCGAGCAAGCTCGCTCCTACTGAAGAGCTCTCAACTGACAATAGGGTCTTCGCAGTGTTACCGGATGAGATGGCAGTACCTGCAGCCACACGAACGCGCTCGAGATTCAGCGCCTCAGTGGGATCGACTCCGAACGCACGATAGACTCCGCGCATGACCTCGCACCTCTCCATCGAACTCGAACAGACCGAACTCTGGTTGCTGGCCGACAAGGCGATCTACTGGCCGCAACAGCAGGCGTTGCTGATTGCCGATATTCACATCGGCAAAGCCGCCGCCTACCGACGTCTGGGCCAGCCGGTGCCCCACGGCACCACCCAGTCCAACCTGCAACGACTCGACGCGCTGCTGGCGCGTTACCGCTGCAAACAGCTGATCTTTTTGGGCGACTTCCTCCATGCACCGGAATCGCAAACGCCTGCCACGCTGAGCCAGCTGCAGGCATGGCGCGCGACGCATCCCGGCCTGGCGATCACCTTGATTCGCGGCAACCACGACCGCCGCGCAGGCGATCCACCGGCGAGTCTGGAGATGACAGTCGTCCCCGAACCCCTGCTGCTCGGCCCGTTTGCCCTGCAGCACGAGCCGGAGCCGCACCCCACTCACCACGTCCTCGCCGGCCATCTGCACCCTGCATTTCGCCTGCACGGGCGCGGCCGGCAGTCGTTGCGCCTGCCTTGCTTCTGCATCGGCGCACGCCT
>TARA_R110002095_G_scaffold179193_1_pt1 | contig 34287 bp, 28 predicted proteins | sample TARA_R110002095 | Tara Oceans TARA_R110002095 (sample SAMEA4397255) | marine metagenome | biome: Polar Biome; feature: [SRF] surface water layer (ENVO:00010504); material: water (ENVO:00002006), including particulate matter (ENVO:01000060) such as... | depth 5 m | reverse complement strand
AACAACCTCCTGCTGCTGTTACTGACATAATATTAGTCAATCACCAAACAAAATTTCAACTAGTTTTTCCAAAAACACATCCTGTCTGGACTTTTTTATCTATCGACTCTTCGAAGAAGTTTGCTTTGAAACCTTTTCCGGTGCTGTTGAATCCCTTACAGACGGACTGATTGAATCGATCGATATTCTTTCCAGTCATATCCATACATGCACCAATCAAACGGCTCTCAGGCTGCCTTCCCGGAACGCTTCTGCCATCGCCAAAGGAATTTCGGCTTCTGCCAGAACCACTTTGGCCTGGTTTTCCTGAGTCCGTGCCAACATTTCCTGCTCTGAAGCGACAGCTTCCGCACGACGTTCTTCTGCGCGGGCCTGGGCGACACGTACGTCGGCATCTGCCTGATCGGCTCTTAAACGAGCGCCGATGTTATCGCCCACATCAATATCTGCGATATCGATCGACACGATGGAAAACGCCGTCTGAGAATCTAATCCGCGATCCAGCACATTCCGGGCGATCACTGATGGATTCGCCAGGACTTCCTTATGGCTTTCGCAAGAACCGATGGCAGACACAATTCCCTCACCCACGCGAGCAATAATCGTATCTTCCGTCGCTCCCCCGACCAACTGTTTCAAGTTGGTACGCACGGTGACGCGAGCACGGGCCTTCAGTTGTATTCCATCCTTGGCAACACCATCAAGGGTGGGCCGACCACTTTTCTTCGGATCGGGACAATCAATGACTTTCGGGTCCACGCTGGTCTCAACGGCAGAAATAATATTTCGGCCGGCCAGATCAATGGCGGCGGCTGTATCCCAGTCTAAATCAATTCGGGCACGATGAGCGACGATCAAGGCATGGACAACCCGGTGTACGTTGCCTCCCGCCAGATAGTGGGCTTCATAGGCCTGAGTCGGAATATCCGTCAATCCTGCCTGCACGGCCATGATCTTTGTATCAACAATCACTGAGGGCTTTACTTTCCTCATGGACATGAAGACCAGAGATAAAGGGCCGATTTTCGCACGGGAGCTAAACGCCTGAATCCATAATTTGAAGTAGCGAGCAAATAAAGCCAGGAAGATAATCCCAAATAAGATTCCAATGCCGCCAATCGCAAATGCCACAACGGGCCATAGATCTTCCATAGTCTGCTTAACTCCCTTATAAGTATTTCGTTTCGAAACGAGTGTCTCTCGAACATCATAACTGTCTTAGAGTAAAAACAAAAAGTATTTTCTACTCCGTTTTTGTATTTTTCATTGTAGATCGTTTAGGAAAACGCGAATTTCACTGATTTGGATCATTCTGTTTTTCAAAAGAGTGGCCTTCCCACGATTGGAAATCCGTTTTCCGGTATTTATTCTGGAGAGAAACAAACTTAAGAAATAGGTCGGCCCAAGGCACTTGCTCGTTTGGGGCTGGCATTAATCACTAAAGAATGGGGCTTCCGGCGACGATCTCTCGCAAACCCTCTTCCCAGACTGTTGACATCAACCACGAATCAAAGCAGGAACCAACCATGAGTATAGAAGCAAAAATTCAGGAACTGAAACTGGAACTCCCCGAAGCACCCAAACCAGGCGGTATTTATAATCCTGTGGTTCAGGTCGATAACATGCTGTATGTCTCTGGCCATGGCCCCATCAGGCTGGATGGCAGCATGCACAAAGGTCGCGTTGGCGATGATTTAACCGAAGAACAAGGCGTAGAAGCGGCCCGAGCTGTCGGCCTGACGATGCTGGCGACACTCAAACAGTACCTAGGCGACCTTGATCGGATCGAACGCTTCGTGAAAGTGCTTGGCATGGTCAATGCCGCCCCTGATTTTAAACATCACCCACAAGTCATTAATGGTTTCAGTGATCTGCTCGTGCAAATCTTCGGAGAAAACGGACGGGCCGCCCGCAGCGCCGTCGGCATGGGTTCGCTCCCTGGGAATATCGCCGTCGAAGTCGAAGCCATCGTGCAAATCAAAGGATGATTGCTGAAAACGTGCTAAACAGGACTTCGGCTGCTTTTTCCAGAAAACTGATAATTTGACCAGTTCTTTCTCTCTGATTTGTCTTTTCGAATCCAGGCAGACCTGTAAAAATAGAGACGGCTTGCGGGCCGTCTCTATTATGTTTATGGAAGGCCACCCAGGTATTGAACAGAGAAAGGATTCTCGGTGTGCCAAGCGCGGATTTAATCATTTTTGGAGGAGGCATCGCCGGTCTCTGGACGCTCAACGAAGCCAGTCGGCAGGGCTATCGCTGCATCCTGCTCGAAGCGTTCACGCTGGGAAGCGGCCAGACGATCGCTTCGCAGGGAATCATCCACGGCGGTTTGAAATACACGCTACAGGGCATGATGACCGGCTCCGCCCGCCGCATCCGCGAAATGCCTCTGATCTGGCGAAAATCGCTGGCCGGCGAACAGGCGCCCGATCTATCACAAACCGAAATCCGCTCTCCCCATTGTTATCTCTGGCGCACCGAATCGCTCTCCTCACGGCTCGGCATGTTCGGCGCCAAAATGGGACTGCAAGTCGTGCCCCAGAACCTCGCACCGAAAGACGCGCCGGAATTGCTGGCCAATTGCCCCGGCTCGATCGGCGTGATGGAAGAACAGGTCATCTCCCCGTATAGCCTGATCACCAATCTGGCAGATACGTTTCGGAACCAGATATTCCAATACGATCCAGAGCAGCTGGAGTTTCAACTCGATACAAACGGAAATATAGCAGCCGTCCAGATTCAAACGGCAACCGGAGAACCACTTACCATCGAAACCGCGGCTGTCTTGCTGACGGCGGGGCGCGGCAATGAAGGGCTCCGAAACCTGGCGCGACGACAATCTGATTCTACCGATAGTCCGTGCATGCAAACCCGGCCGCTGCACATGGCACTGGTCCGAGGTGACTTGCCTGCCTTTAGCGGGCATTGTGTGGATGGCGCCAAAACCAGAGTCACGATCACATCCGACATTGATTCGCAAGGTCGCACTGTCTGGCAGCTGGGAGGCCAGATCGCTGAGGTCGGCGTAAATATGAAGCATCGCGAATTGATCCAGCATGCCGCGCAGGAACTTGCCGCCTGCATTCCCGGTATCGAATTGGCTGGACTCGAATGGAATACGTACGCCGTTGATCGGGCCGAAGGCGTCACGAAATCAGGGCTCAGACCGGAAACACCCCAGATCCTGCACGAAGGCAATCTGTTGACTGCCTGGCCAGCGAAACTGGCATTGGCACCCCGACTGGCCGAAGAGGTCTGCCAGAATCTGTCTCAGATAAATGTCTCGCCGACAACCGCCGATACGTCCTGGATAGAAGCCTTTTCCTCACTTCCCACGCCGCAGGTGGCACAGCCGCCGTGGGAAACCGCAGAGAACTGGGTCACACTCAACGATTCGCAATCTCACGAAGAGGTAGCCTGAACGGCTTACTGGAACGGAAACATGCAATACCGCGATTTAGGATCTACTGGTTTTTCCATCAGCGCCCTGGGCTTCGGCGCGTTCAAGATCGGCCGCAACCAGCAAATCAAATACAGCCAGGCCTATGATCTTCCTGACGATACCACCACCGAGCGCCTGTTGAATTCGGTGCTCGATCTGGGCATCAATCATATTGATACCGCGCCCGCTTACGGAATCAGTGAAGCACGCATTGGCCAGTTCCTTTCGCATCGTCGCAACGAATTTCTGTTGTCCACAAAAATCGGCGAGACATTTGAAAACGGAACCTCGACGTATGACTTTTCCCGCGACAGTCTGCAAGCCAGCATCGAACGTAGTCTCCGACGATTGAAAACCGACGTGCTTGATGTCGTGCTGATTCACTCGAACGGCGATGATGAAAAGATCCTGAACCAAACCGACGCCATCGAGATTTTGCAGTCGTTTAAAAAGGCGGGCCAGATTCGCTGGATTGGCCTTTCCGGTAAGACACATGCCGGCGCCACCGAGGCACTCAACTGGGCCGATATCTTGATGCTCGAATATCACTTGGAAGATCGTTCACATGCAGCACTCATCCAGACCGCCGCGGAACAGGGTGTCGGCGTGATCGTGAAAAAGGGGCTCGCATCGGGGCATCTCCCCGCGGCAGATGCGATCTCATTTGTGTTGCGCAATCCCGGTGTCAGCAATCTGGTTGTCGGCGGTTTGAATCTGGATCACATTCAGACCAACTGGGAAACCGCCGCCGGTGTTGCGATTCAACCGGCGGCTTAGTGCGTTGATCGGACACAAAAACGGCTCCCTTTCCGCAGGAAGAATTCTTACTCCGCTGAACTTCTACAGTGCGGTCTGAATTTTCTTCCCCCTTCGTCGGCTTGGCAATCGGCATGAAGGGGACTATAAAGGAGTAGAAGATCAAGATTGTTTTTACCGTTTGTTTTCTGATTTCTCTCTGGCATCCTGTTTGAGTCCCGCACTATGGCGCCCAAAGTCGGTCTGTTTATTCCCTGTTATATTGATCAGTTGTACCCACAGGTGGGAATTGCGACGCTGAAAACATTGGAACATTTCGGGTGCGATGTCGAATATCCCGAAAGCCAGACCTGTTGTGGTCAACCAATGGCCAACACCGGCTGCACCAACGAAGTCGGGCCGCTGGCAAAACGCTTTCTGGAAATTTTCAAATCGTATGATGCCGTGGTCTGCCCCTCCGGCAGTTGTGTTTCGATGGTCAAACATCATTACGATGAATATTTCACTGACAATCCAGAATTCGAGGCCCTCAAAGCAAAAACGTTTGAGTTCTGCGAATATCTGACCAGCGTCTTAGGCATCGACAAACTGGCGGGACGTTTTCCTCACAAAGTCGGCCTGCATCAGAGTTGTCACGGCTTACGCGAACTCAGACTCGCCAGCGACAGCGAAATCGTAGGCCCCCCGTTTGGACCCGCACGGGCTCTGCTCGAAAGCATTGAAGGCGTTGAAGTCACCACGCTGCAACGGCCCGATGAATGTTGCGGCTTCGGTGGTACGTTTGCCGTCGCGGAAGAAGCGGTCTCCTGCATGATGGGCGAAGACCGCGTGAGTGATCATGAACAGGCGGGAACAGAAGTCTTGACGGCCCTCGATATGTCCTGCCTGATGCATCTAAGCGGCATCATTCGCCGACAACAGAAACCGATTCGTGTGATGCATATCTCCGAAATTTTTGCCGAGTGTTTATAACATGCCTGCACATCCAGAATTAGCTGCGGAGTTCATCAAGGATAAAGATCGTGCGCACTGGCATGACCAGTCACTCTGGTTTGTCCGTTCGAAACGTGACCTGGCCGCCCATCAGTTGCCAGAGTGGGAACTACTGCGAGAACAAGCCTCGAAGATCAAATCTTATGTGGTTTCGCATTTACCCGATCTACTGGTAGAATTCGAAAAGAACGCCAAAGCCAAAGGCGTTCACGTTCACTGGGCACGGGATGCCAAAGAGCACAACGAAATCGTGCACGGCATTTTAGAACGACATCAAGTCAAACGTGTCGTAAAGAGCAAGTCGATGCTCACCGAAGAATGTCATCTCAATCCGTATCTGGAGCGGCACGGAATTGAAATTGTTGACACCGACCTGGGTGAATGGATCGTTCAGCTTCAAGACAAGCCACCCAGCCATATTGTGATGCCGGCGATTCATATCAAGAAAGAAGAAATCGGCGAGTTGTTTCACGAGAAGTTGGGTACCGAAAAAGGAGCCTCCGACCCGCAGTATCTGACGGAATCGGCCCGACAACGTTTGCGTCAAAAATTCATCGGAGCCGAAGCAGGCATTACCGGCGTCAATTTTGCGATCGCCGAAACCGGTGGCTTCGTCGTCTGTACCAACGAAGGCAACGCCGACCTGGGTACTTCATTAAACAAACTGCACATCGCCTGCATGGGGATCGAGAAACTGATACCCCGCGCCAATGACCTCAGCGTCTTCTTACGTCTGTTGGCACGTTCGGCAACCGGGCAGCCGATTACCACGTATTCCTCTCACTTTCATGGCCCGGCCCCGGATGGCGAGTTACATATTGTTCTGCTGGATAATGGACGCAGTGAAATCGCAGGCAGTGATGAATTTCGCCGCTCTTTAAATTGCATTCGTTGTGGCGCCTGCATGAATACCTGCCCCGTGTATCGACGCAGCGGCGGCTATAGTTACAGTAACACGGTTCCCGGCCCCATTGGTTCGATTCTGGGACCTGCTCACGATACGAAAGCGAATGCCAGTTTGCCGTTTGCCTGTAGTTTGTGTGCTTCCTGCACCGATGTCTGCCCGGTCAAAATCGATCTGCATCATCAGTTGTTAACGTGGCGGAAGCAGATACGTCTGAAAGGGCTACTACCGCTTTCAAAACGTCTTTCAATGAAAATGTTGAGTTGGATGATGCAGGCCCCGCGTCTGTATCAATTCGTAGGAAAGATGGCCCGCCGGGTTGTGCCCTACTTACCAAGGTTTTTAGTTTACAATCGCTTTAATGCCTGGGGAAAACAGCGCGAGCTACCCGACATGCCTAAACAGAGTTTCCGAGAGTGGATGAAGCAAAATCATGACGACAAGTAGAGAGTCGATTCTAAATACACTCCGCAAACACTCCGTCCCTGAAACGGAATTGCCCGACCTGCAACAGCCAGAGTTGACGCAGCAGTGGATCACGTACCCCGATCTCAGTCAGCAGTTTTCTGATCTGTTAACGTCGATCAAAGGTTTATGCCTGCGAGTGAAGAACGTCGAAGAAGTGAATCAGCGACTGGCAGAACTGCCCGTCTATCAAGAATCAAACAATATCTGCTCACTGATTCCCGATTGTGGTCAACCGACGGTCAATGTGAATCAGATCACTGATCCACATGATTTTGAAAACATCGACTTTGCCATATTGCCCGGTGAATTCTGCGTGGCAGAAAATGGCGCAACCTGGATCACCAACGATGGCGGCCCTCTGCGGACTTTGTATTTCCTGTCGCAACACGTAGCCTTGGTTGTGCCCGCTTCAGAAGTTGTGCCTCACATGCATGCCGCCTATCAAAGACTCAGCTTCGAAAATCGCAGCTTTGGTACTTTCATGGCAGGCCCCTCCAAAACCGCCGACATCGAACAATCCCTGGTCATCGGCGCCCACGGCGCACGGTCGCTGACGGTCTTTCTGGTTGAGGAACCGTTTTAAGACTGTTTTACAGATTAGGAGATTTCAAACCTACCCAGCTCTTTTAGTTTCGCATATCTAAGTGAGAGTTCACCGATGATCTTATTTTCAATACGCAAAGAATTAATAGTGCAATATTCATCTAAGTTTTAAATCCCACTCTGTGATAAACTACAAACTAACATAAAAAGATCTCAGGAAAACCATTGCAACAAAATCCTTTTGCATAGTATACTAATGTTGCTAATTAGACCTAAAAAGCGTTTTCGTCCTTCCCAGCTATGAACTATGTTTGAAAATTTCAGAATCCAATCTAGAAAACCTGTAGAACATGTCTCGCTTGGGCCGAGTTACCCGAACAGGGCCAACTTGCCAGTCAGTACAGTTACAAGGGCTTTGTAAATGGTATTCCGATTAGAAGAACAGATGTGTGAGCCGGTCATGACTTGGCTTAAGTCACAAAACCTTTTAGTCCGAACTGAGCTTCATGTACCATGGGGAGTCTGTGATATCGTAGCCTGCGAAGCTGATCCTCAGAAGGTGGAAGCGAGAAAAAAACTTCGCCAATTTTCAAAGATTGGATCGCACTCAAAAATAGCATTGTTTCTTGCAACTCCTGATGAAGATCAAACAAGGGGTATTTCACAAGAACGTTTATGCCAACAATTTGCAGTCGGTGGAAACCGAAGCAGAATTGATCACGAAATTGAATCTCTCATCAAACATCATTTTCTATTTCGAACACGGTCTGGTTGCTTAAGAAGCCGAAATGGATGGAAACCATTACACTCACGTCTTGTGGCCGTCGAGCTTAAATTAGAAAAAGTGCGCCAAGCGCTTGGTCAGGCGACTCGAAATCAGGGCTTTGCAGATGAGTCCTATGTCGCTTTTCCATACGACCTCGCAAAACAAGTTCTTGAGTCTGATAGAAGGCATATGTTTCTTTCCGATGGAGTGGGTGTTCTTGGGGTTTCCGATACTAACTGTAAATGCCTTATACATCCAATTCGAAAGCGCGATCGCATTGACTCTTCTGTCGAGCTTCATGTTGTTGACAAATTTTGGAGTGAATTCAAGTCAGGCAGTTATTCATAAACTGCTGCGCTACTTTAGCTGGTTCGCGAGATTTCTCAGAATCAGGAAGTGGTTCAAGATTACTACCTACAACAAATGCAGACGAAAACATTTGAAAAAGCGCAACGCTACGTCCTTCTGGATTTACCTTGCGAAGGTCATCAAACCAACGGCGATAATACATCGCGAGAAGTTCCCTGGCACCATCTTTATTTGTGTATTTCCGCCAGTCTTTCAGAAGATTATTGAACACCTTATATTCCCGATCTGATGGATTGAGTTTTTTCTTAGACTCCAAAAGCCATTGCTTAAGTGGCGGCGAGGCTACAGCCCGTCGACAAAGCGGACTAAGTGGAATCCGAACTTTACCTGGTCGCGTCTCTGTACCGGGGATAAAATACTGATAGCTGTTTCCCAATCCAACTGCAGGATAGTTGCACAACCCTCTGCTCCAAAGAACAAGGTTCAAGGCCCAATAGGGTCCTGCCACGTGCTTCTGTTTTTGAAACACTTGATTTAAGTGCTTATGCAATCGAATCATTTCACTAAGTCGCTTTTCATTCGGAGATTGGCCACTTGAGTCATCAAGGCTGCTATCTACAGTCCATATCACTTTTGCTCCTGATAGATTTACACACTTTTCGATTTGGGTTATTTTTTTATTCCATTGTGTTTTCCCGGATGTCTGTCGTTGATGGGTGAAAATAGCAGGTAGAACAAATTGACATTTACACCTAGCTTTTGTTTTCCACTTAAGTGAGGCCTCCGCAAGTTCACGATTGATACGATTGTATTCTGCACCATCGTTGAATGGGATTTGAGGAACGGAGAGCCACTCGGGATTAAGATCCATACAAAGTTCAAACAGTTTTGAGACCATTTCATAAACATGAACCTTGTCTGGTTTTTTTACAAACGACGTCTCTCCTAATAATTGAAATTCATCATAATTGGCGAAAAACTCTACCCAGGGAATCTTTCGTGCCCTTCCTGGTTTTTGCTCATCTTTATTTAGTGTCTTATTCTGTTTCCTTGAATTATATGCTTCTAGATTTTTTTCAGATGTTTTTTTCTTGCTAGCGTATTTTTGGAAAGATTGTTTGCCAGTAAGAATATTGAAAAAACCATCTACACCTGGGTCAACCCAAAGCGGAAATTTTGAATCACTGATCTGATGACGAAGTTTATCTTCTGCTTGAAGTGTGATACGACAAATAGTTGGCTCACGGTAATACTGATCAGCTAAGGCCAAATCAGTAGTCGTCGAAATAAAAGGGATGCAGTCTAGAAGCTCTTCAGAGTTCATTTCAACCTCTTTCAATCAAGTTTCGCCACTTGCCGTAGATGGCGGCATATTTTATCTGGCTCTGGGAAGAGGCTCATCTCATTCCAATTCATACGGTTCAAATCAGCAAGCAACCGACACTTATATTTCCGGCGGATAGGTACATACAAAAGCGATGGCGAGTCACGAGTATCGAGGCTTAACTTTCTAGAACCATGCAAAGTAAATGTTCCATGTTGGGCTCGAATTCGTGGATTATTCCATGCAGGAATAACGGCAACTGTTCCAAGACCACCTCGATTTGTTGCTCCACTCAGTTTCATATATTCACCTAGAATGTCTTCATCCTGTTCAGGGTCAAGCGGTCTTGGCTGAAGCGGAACTGCCTGACGATTTAATGTTGATGGATTAATCACACAAACGAGACCATCAACATCGGTCCTCAGACACGCAAAATAAAGTGCTACTGCCTCACTTTCTGTCCAATCCAAAAGTCGGGTTGGAAGCCCATAGTGCTGTGCTCTTTGCATCCATTCAAAATCGTCAAGTTTAGAGTGAGAGGAAACAGGCTCCATTTTGTCTTCAGCATGCCGTCTGAATTCTCTATACAAAGCAAGGGCTGTATTACGTTTTTGAACGCGACCATATCTGAGTGCAGATGGAACTAACTTCCATCTATGATCAGAGTGACCACGAAACCAGCATCTTTCATGAGGTTTTCTAGAAGATTCCAAGGACTCTAGAACTCTCAGATAGTCATCCAAGTTCTGAATTTCCCTATCAACAAGAGGACAGCTTGGACCGCGTCTGGAGTACATTTTGTATACTGATCGTGGAAGACTTTGCATTCGTCATTCCCAACGGCTCTGTGCTTGTTGATTTCTAAAGCTTTAAATTATCTCAGAACAAAGGCCTGGATGTAAACCCATACGCACCTATAAACGTATGTAATTTTGTTATCTTCCAGAAACGTCTAAGATCCGCTTTTCCATATCTATCCACTGTCATTCAATTTCATCAATAGTAAATCGGCAGAGAAGTTAAGGGGATGACAAATAATGCTATAAATACTGACAAATGCTCATGTGATTGCCGCCCTAATTTATGATGAGCAACAAATCTATCAGAATTGCTGTTCGTGCGATGTGTCTCTGGGTAGCATGGTCAATATGTCTCTTCTGTTGAGTCATGACTCCCCGTTCATTCTCCCTGCAAAGATCGTGATAGATATGAAGCAGTTCGGACTCAGCTTGTTATTCATATTCTCGGCAGGATTGCTGGAAACCGAGGCTGCTTCAAAAGAATCGCGCCAGCCGAATATCATTCTGATTATGGCCGATGATGTGAGTTGGGAGTGTTTCGGCTCCTACGGCGCGGAGGATTACAAGACGCCGCACATCGATGCGCTGGCGAAACGCGGGGTGCGTTTTACGAACTGTTATTCCACGCCGCTCTGCACGCCGTCGCGGGTGAAGCTGATGACGGGGAAATACAGTTTTCGTAACTACACGCATTTCGGCTATCTCAACCCCAAGGAAAAAACATTCGGGCAGATGTTGCAGGCCGCCGGTTATAAAACGGCCATCGCTGGCAAGTGGCAGCTCAACGGACTCTATCATGGTGCGGAAGGCCACGCCGATAACACACGACCGTTCAAAGCGGGCTTTGATGAATATTGCCTGTGGCAGGTCACCCGGACGGTACACGATCGCAAATCGGGGGGAGGCGAACGTTTCTGGAGTCCACCTCTGGAACAGAACGGCAAGTATCTGTCGGTCAATGAGAACCAGGGGAAATACGGCCCCGATATCATGTCCGACTTTCTGTGTGACTTCATCCAGCGCAATAAAGATGAACCTTTCTTTGTCTATTATCCCTCGGTGCTGGTTCACAATCCGTTTGTACCCACGCCTGATACGATTGGCGACGCACCCCGCACGCAGGCCGCGAACAAACAACCCAAGGGCAAACAGGCGCGCAAAGCCAACTTTGTGGCGATGGTCAACTACCTCGACAAAATCGTCGGCAAGCTTGTCAATAAAGTTGACGAAGTCGGTCAGCTGGATAACACGCTCATTCTCTTCACGGCCGACAATGGCACGAACGTGCAAATTACCTCCCAGTGGAACGGCCAGACCATTCATGGCGGCAAAGGTTCCACCACCGACATGGGCACGCATGTGCCGCTGGTCGCCTACTGGAAAGGACACACACCGAAGGGCAAGGTGCTGAACGACCTGATTGACTTCACCGACTTTTATCCCACGCTGGCCGCGATGGCAGGTGTGCAACTCGCGAAGAGCGACCCCATCGACGGTCGCAGTTTCTTACCGCAATTGAACGGCCAACCAGGCCAGCCCCGCGACTGGGTCCTCTGCCATTATCAACCCTATTGGGGCCGCTTCACAGGCAGTCAGTACGTGCGCGATGCGGAGTTCAAACTCTATCGCGACGGACGCTTTTTTAACGTACCTCGGGATCTCACTGAGAGTCAGAACTTGACCGCAGGTAAAGCGAGCAACAAGGGAGAACAGTCCCGGCGGATCTTGCAGCAGACACTCACCACCGTTCCCCCGGCTCCACCGGTCCAAGGGGGAAAAGAAAAACAAACGCGTCCCGTTTATCCCGACTGGAAGAACATCCTGAATCCCAACGATTAAAGTATACCTTGCACATTCCATCAGAAAGTAAACACCGTGAAACTGAAGTTGCTCACACTGTTAACCCTCCTGCTGGTGCTGTCATTGCTTGTGTCAGCCCGGACCGAAGCAGCGGAAACACGCCCCAACATTGTCTGGATTCTGGTCGACGATATGTCGTGTCACTTCGGCTATCAGGGAGAGACACTGGTCAAGACACCGCACGTCGATCAGCTCGCGCGGGAAGGGGCTGTGTTCAATAACGCTTACGCGACGGCGCCGGTCTGCTCCGCGTTTCGTTCGGCTCTGATTACGGGCATGTATCAGACCACCATCGGCGCACACCATCACCGTAGCGGACGGGGCGCGTTGAAGATTCACCTGCCCCAGGGAATGCAGACGGTTCCTGAACTCTTCAAAAAAGCCGGTTACTATACGACGAACGCCAACCCGGAAGGGACGCGGCCCGGCAAAGAAGATTATAACTTTGTTTATCAAAAGTCGGACCTGTATGACGGCTTTGATTGGACGAAACGCGGCAAAAGCCAGCCCTTCTTTGCGCAATATCAACTGCAGGGCGGAAAACTGCGCAACGTCGATCGCTGGTATGACGAAGTCAAAACCGGTCTGAAGACTTTGGTCACCGCAGAAGAAGTCACACTGCCCCCGTATTACCCGGATCACCCCGTGATTCGCGAAGACTGGGCCGCCTACTTGAACTCCGTCTCTTATACCGACCGTCAGGTGGGCCGCATCCTTGACAAATTGAAACAGGAACACGTACTCGACAATACGATCGTCTTTTTTCTGACCGATCATGGCATCAGTCATGCACGCGGCAAACAGTTTCTGTATGAAGAAGGGCTGAAGATTCCGTTCGTCGTCTGGGGACCCCAATTCGTGGGATCAAAATCGTTACGCGAAGAACTGATCGCGCACATCGATCTCGCCGCGACCAGTCTGGCACTCGCAGGCATTGACATTCCGGCGAACATGCAGGGACGTCCTTTATTCGGTTCCGAGGCCAAACCGCGCTCATATGTGGTGTCGGCCCGGGACCGTTGTGACGAAACCGTCGATCATATTCGCAGTGTCCGTAAAGGGAATTTCAAGTACATTCGCAACTATCTCCCCGAGCGTCCTTATCTGCAACCCTGCAAGTACAAGGACGGAAAACCATTTATGCCCGTATTGCGCGAACTTCATGCCGCCGGAAAATTGAACGCGGCCCAGTCACTGCATCTCGCCGAGACACGACCCGAAGAGGAACTCTACGATCTCACCAGTGATCCGTGGGAGATTCATAATCTGGCCGACAACGCTACTTACAAACAACAGCTCGCCGCATTTCGAAGTTTGCTCGCGAACTGGGAACTCAGATCAGACGACCGGGGCCGCTTCCCCGAATCAGAGGCCATGTACGATAGCGATATGAAACTCTATCTCGATAAGTCCCGCAAGCGAGATCCCGAGCAAGCCGCCATCTTGGAAGCTAATATTAAGCAAATGAAACGTTGGCGCGCCGCAGGCAAGTAGCAAGTAAAATCAAATTCACGATCCATATACACACAGGAACAGATCATGTCTGACCGCTGGCTGCATCGACGCGATTTTCTGGTTCAATCTCTGCTCACAGGGGCCTGCGCGCTGGGAGCCCGTGATCTGAGTGCAAAGGAAAACAAGCTGCCTCTGTTTGGGCAGGGCAAGTTTCAATATCGGCCCGTCGCGGGCTGGGGTGTCTTAGACGAAAAAACGCCGGTGAAGAACTGCAGTGCGATGGTCGTCGATTCCAATGGCAGAATTTTTCTGCTGACTGACGAAACGGCGAACAATGTCATCGTTTACAACAAAGACGGTCAACTACTGAATAAGTGGGGCACTCGCTTTCCCGGCGCGCATGGTCTGGAGATTGTGAACGAAGGTAATCGGGAGGTGTTGTTTATTACCGATCTCAACCTGAATCGAGTCTTCAAGACCACGCTGGACGGCGATATCTTGATGGAGCTGACTTACCCCAAATCGACGGGCAAATACGCCAATGAGAAAGAGTTTCGTCCCGCATGGACGTTGCACTTGCCCAGCGGCGATTTCTTTGTGCTGGATGGCTACGGCAAAGATTACATCATGCGTTACAACCGTGAAGGCAAGCTGCTGAATTACTTCGGCGGGCCGGAAGGAGGCATCGCACATTGGGGCCCGCATGGGGGAGTCATTGATACACGCGGCCCCGGCGAACCTGAGCTGGTGATTGCGATGAGCGATCAGCAGACGATCAAACGCCTGACGCTGGACGGGAAATGGATCAAAGAAATTTCTCTGCCCGGCTCAAATCCGCGCATGATTCAAATCGTCGGCGAACACATGTTCGTGCCGCACCTGGCGGACAACTGGCCCAAAGACCGACAAAGTAAAGGCTACATCTCGGTGCTCGATCGTGATTATCATATTGTGTCGAACATCGGCGGAACGGCCCCCCACTACGTCGACGGCCAACTGCAACCGATGCACCAACAAGGGGGCTTCTTCCGCCATCCGCATGATCTGGTGGTGGCTGCCGATGGTGCGATCTATGTGCCGCAGTTCGCTTCGGGAAACACGTATCCGGTCAAGCTGGTCCCGGAGACTTAAAAAACCTTGACGAAAACTCACTAACGGAATCAGTCCATGAAAAGAAGTTTTTTGATCTATTTTTTACTCATCATTGCCGCGTCGGTGTTTATTGCACCACCCGCAGTGGCACAAACAGAAGCGGCGGCTCCCATTGATGCCAGCACGCTCACCGGCAAGGTCATGGTGGGCTATCAGGGTTGGTTCAACTGCCCCGGCGATGGCGCCAAACTGGGTTGGAAACATTGGGCCCGCAATGGTGGGAAGCCCTTCGGACCCGGAAACGTCACCGTCGATCTGTGGCCCGATGTTTCGGAACTGGATTCGGACGAACGATTCCCCACGGGATTCAAACATACTGACGGCAGCACAGCGGACGTCTTCAGCAGTGCGAATCAAAAAACGGTAATACGACATTTTCGCTGGATGCGTGAATACGGAATCGACGGTGCGTTCCTGCAGCGTTTTGCATCGGGTCTATCAGCGCCCGCTCTACTGCGAAATAATAATACGGTGTTATCGCATGTCCGCGCGGGAGCAAAGGAGTCAGGACGCGCATTTGCGGTGATGTATGATCTGAGTGGTCTGAGAGCCGGGCAGGTCAAGCGGGTGCGCGAAGACTGGACCTTGCTGCGCGAACAGCAGAAGGTCACCAGCGACCCCACCTACCTGCATCATGAAGGTCAGCCGCTGGTCGCGATCTGGGGCATCGGCTTCAGCGACAATCGCCCGTATTCACTGCGCGAAAGTTTCGAACTGGTGCAGTGGCTGAAGTCTAATGGCTGTGCGGTGATGCTGGGTGTGCCATCATACTGGCGCGAAGGAACCCGCGATGCCGTCAACGATCCGTTACTGCATGAGATCATCAAAGCCGCCGATGTCGTCAGCCCGTGGACGATTGGCCGCTATCGAAATCCCGACGAAGCGTCGCGGCACGCAACCCAAGTCTGGGAACCCGATCGCCGTTGGTGTGAGCGCGCGAATCTCGACTTCCTGCCTGTGATCTTTCCCGGATTCAGTTGGCATAACCTGCACGGCGGGAAACTCGATCAAATCCCAAGGCTTAAGGGCGAATTCTTCTGGTCGCAAGTCAGTGCCGCGAAGCGTGTTGGATGTCAGATGATTTATGTCGCGATGTTTGACGAAGTCGATGAAGGTACGGCGATCTTCAAATGCAGCAACACGCCGCCCACCGCCGACGGAGCCCGCTTCAGCACGTTTGAAGGTTTGCCCAGCGACCACTACTTGAAACTCGCGGGCCGTGCAGGGCGACTGTTGAAAGAAACGAATGAAAGTTCCCCTGCGAACAAAACAACCGGGCATCGGCAGTTGATTGGCTATGGGGAAGGAGTGATGGAGCTGGATGAAAAGAACAACATCGTCTGGCACTATCAGAGGCCGGGCATCGAAACGGTTTATGATGCCTGGAAACTCGATAACGGGAACGTACTGTTTTGTCATCGGTTTGGCGTGCGTGAAGTGAATGAGAACAAAGAAACCGCCTGGGAGTTCAACGTGCCTCGCGAGAAGGGAAAGCAGGAAATCAATTCCTGCCAGCCTCTGAAAGATGGCAAGATTTTGATTCTGGATTGCGGCAATCAGAAATTATTGGAAGTCAACCGTGACAAGCAGGTGACACTATCGATTGATCTGCCCGACGGCGGCAAGAACCCGCACAACCGCTATATGCAGGCACGCAAAACTCAACAAGGCACGTATCTGATTTCGTATCGCGATAACAAAGTCATCCTTGAACTGAATGCGGACGGCAAGGAAATCTGGCGATATAAGCTGAACGAGAACGATCGCCCTTTCACCGCAATCCGCCTGGCGAACGGCCGCACGCTGATCCCCTGCATCACATCGTACCGGATCATCGAAGTCGACCCGGACGGAAAGATCACCTGGGAGCTGACCAAAAAAGACGACCTGGGTTTCGAACTCCTCTACCCCGTCGGCGTGCAGGTCCGCAAAAATGGAAATCTGGTTGTGATCAATTCCGACTATCACCATCGGAAAGGCATGAACAACGACGTGCAGGCGTTCGAAATCACCCGCGACAAAAAAATACTCTGGACATTAACCAAAGCGGATCTGGAGAAAAACGGCAAAACCTCCGTCGTCGAACGCGGCACCAAAATGCCCTCACATCACCTGTTGAGTATTCAAGTGCTGGGGGAGCCAGTGGGGTTGAAATAGCGAACCATTTTATTTTCAAAAGGTTTTTATCATGCAGCTTCCACGTCGCTCGTTTTTAAAGTCCTCGCTGGCACTCTCGCTGAGTAGGATGTTTCCGGCTTCTCTCCTGCTGGCGAAAGGGGAATCGATCGGCGGTGCGCGACCTTTGTTGAAACCCGTGCATGATCAGATCGTCTGTCCCTGGTCGCCGCAACATCCGCGCCATGATCATCAGCTGATCCTTCCGCTGGATGAAACACGCCTGATGCTGGTCTGGTCGGAGTACTATAGTCAGTCTGATAAGCCGTCTCAGAAAAAAGGGCACTCGGGCATCGGCGATCATGTCGCCTGTCAGATTACGTCGATGATTTCGAACGACCGGGGACGCACGTGGGGCAACCGGCGGGTGCTACAGCCGAATGAATGGAAGCAGAATGTGAAGCACCCCAATCTGGTGCGCCTTTCCGAGAAGGAGCTTCTGTTCTTTTACGTCGGCTGGGACGATCACGCCCAACGGAACGTCTTCTTACGCCGTTCGATCGATAACGGGCTGACGTGGGGCGAACAACGGCAGGTTTCCGAGCCGGGCTGGTATTGCTGCAATGCCGACCGGGCGTTGCGACTGAGTACGGGCCGCGTAATCCTGCCTGCACACGGGCCTTTCGCCAAAGAATATATCGGGGGTACTTCGTACAAGGGGGGCGATCTACACTCATTTGTCTTTTATTCGGATGACGGGTTCCGCACTTGGCGACGAAGTGCGAACAGCATGACTGCGAAAGGGCGTGGCTGTCATGAACCGACGATCGTTGAATTGAAAGACGGTCGACTGCTGTGCCTGTTACGGAATACGAACGAGAAAATTTATCAGAGCATTTCGAAAGATGGTGGCGAACACTGGAGTACTCCCCAGCCAACGCAGCTTCCTTCACCGGAATCCCCGGCGATTGTGAAACGGATTCCGCAAACGGGAGACCTGCTTCTGTTGTGGAATAACGTGGCTTCTCCCACTAACTGGCCACGCACGCCTCTGACGGCAGCGATTTCCAAAGATGAGGGACAGACCTGGAGCCATTTCAAAGATATCGAAAACCGAAAAACTGTGGATGCGGCTTACCCATCGCTGACCTTCGTCGGCGACGAAGCGTTGATCACCTATTACTCTCGCTCCACCAACTGGAAACGGGATTCCGAAGTCACGCTCCGGATTTATAAGACCGATCAGTTTTATGCCTGATGAAGGCAGAATGTGACTTGCTTAGGCTGTGCAAAACCATTTCGGGAATTAATCAAACGTTTTTAACTACCACGAAAGACACGAAAAAGCACGAACGGAGTGACCTGATCTCAATGCATCGACTTGATGAGTGTTTCTTTTTCTTTTCTTGACAGGGCCTTAATCGCCAGCTCTCGTTTCAGTGCTAAGCTGCGGGTGGCTTGAATTTCGTGATACACGATGCTGACGGGAAGACGACTGCGCGTGTAGCGTGAACCCGTTCCTGCATTGTGCTGTTCACATCGTCGGGTCAAGTCGGTCGTAATGCCCGTGTAGAGTGAGCCATCCGCACACTGTAGAATGTAAACGAACCAGGTTGCCGGTTGTTTCTCCGTTTTCTTTTCATCCGGGACTGGTTCTTCCCCGATTGAGTCCACTGACTCATTCATCTGGCTCACCAAATTCTTGAAGGCATCGTTAGGTGTGCCGTACCAATCAGACTCTTTAATCCCAATTGACGACAATAAATAATCATTGATCTTGAAGCCTGCTTCATGAGGCGAGAGCTGATCGTCAATCAACAGATCTTGCGCGTACTCGACAAGTTGATTCATACAACTCGTCACAGAACGATTTAAAGCTTTCCCCACCTGAACCCGGTTTTTTTCAGGGGCAATATACTTTCGAAATGCCCATTGCTGTGCGTCATCGGCGGTAAAGTCTCGAATGCATTCGAAGGCCGCTGTGGCGAACTTCTTCTCGTTGGTGACCCCTTTGCCTGGCATCACACAGGAATAAAGCGACTTTGAGTTACTGAGGAGAATATACTGACTGCGGTTGGCATAAAACAAACGGCACGACCAGTCGGCCAACGGGTTCTGATGCAAAGGTAGTGCATTCAGTTTGCCGGTTTTAATTTTCTGATTCAGTTTATGTGAGAGTCGTAAGAACATCTGAAATTCCTGCAGCTTGTCATCGCAATCAAAAAGTATGATTGCACATTTATTTTTCCAGTTCCTTGACCAGAAGCACGCTATCGGTCTGGGCAGTGGCGTCTCTTTGGAAACCTCGCTTACGAAACATGTCCAGCATGATATGATTATCTGGAGCTGTTTCTGCAACGACGCGCTGGATGCCCCATTCTCGGCATACTTCAAGACAGTGATCCGTCAGCAGCGATCCCAGCCCCAGGCCATGCCACTGATCTTTCACCAGAACCGCATACTCGGCTTCCTGATGATCGGCGTCGGCGACGAGTCGCCCCACTCCAATGAGCCGACGTTGATCCTGTTCTAAAATCTCTGCGACAATGGCGATCTCTCGATCATAGTCTACGAAACAGAACCGCGTTGCCATATCATGGGTTGTGGCCTGAAATGAATAACGAAACCGCGCATGAATGGATGCCAACGAACATTGACCCAACAGATCATGCCACATCAATTCATCTTCGGGTTTAATCGGACGCAGCAACACCGCTGTCCCGTCTTTCAGCGTCACAGCTTTTATAAATTCTTCCGGATAAGGACGAATCGCCAAGTGTGAGTAAGGTCGGATCGGTTGAACGGAGGCGCCATGATCGACCACAATCCGGGCATCAAGGGCAATCACATCCTCGGGCGTGGCCAGCAGCGGATTGACATCGAGCTCGACAATCTCGGGAAAATCAGAAACGAAGTAAGACAGTCGAATCAAGACTTCGATCAGTTGCTCAATGTTCACAGCAGGACGGCCGCGGTATCCATTTAAAAGGGGCCAAGAACGTAGCGACTCCAAAGCCCTGCGTGCCAGCCGTTCATTGAGCGGCGGTAACTCTAATGCACGATCCTGATATAATTCCGCAGCGGTCCCCCCGGCTCCCACCAGCAGGACCATACCAAAGACGGGATCTCGTTTGGCACCCACAATCAGTTCGTGGCTTTCTAAATCCGAAACCATTCGCTGGACAGTCACTCCGTCGACCTGCGCGTCAGGACGTTTTTCCTGCACACGACTCAGAATACGATCAAAGGCCTCACGTATTTCTGTTTCATTCGTAAGACCCAGTTCAACACCCCCCACGTCTGTCTTGTGGGTGATTTGCTCTGAAAATACCTTGAGCACGACGGGCAGTCCTAACTGTAAAGACAAAGCAACCGCATCGTCGGCTGTGCGCGCGACCTCCGTTTTTGTGACGGGGATGCCATACGCTTCGAGCAATTTTTTGGATGTACTTTCAGATAAGATGCCCTGCCCCTCGGTGAGCGCAGAATCAAACATCTTTCGTAATCGGGCACGATCAACGGAATACTCGACCGGTAATTCGCGAGGGGTTTCATAAAGGAGCTGTTGATTGCGCGCATAAGAGACCAGATACATAAATGCGCGGACGGCTTGTTCGGGTGTCGTATAAGTGGGGATGCCAGCGTTATTTAAGCATTCAATCCCCGCGTGAACTTTGGCGCCTCCCATCCAGGCTGTGAGCACGGGCTTTTGTGTGGATGAGATCGCTTTGATCACCGCAGTAGCGGCTCCCGGTGGATCCGTCATTGCCTGCGGCGACAAGATCACAAGCAGGCCATCCACTTGCGGATCGGCGAGTACAATTTCCACGGCTTTGCCAAACCGCTCAGGCGGGGCGTCTCCCAGGAGATCGAGCGGATTTCCATGCGACCACGCACTGGGCAGTACGCCGTTCAGTTTCTCAATCGTTTCATCTGAGAACGTAGCCAGCACTCCCTCTCGGGCCAGTAAAGCGTCGGTTGCCATCACGCCCGGACCACCGGCGTTGGTCACGATGGCCAAGCGGTCCCCTTTGGGAGTTTTCTGCCGCGCAAGCAACTCGGCACAATCAAATAAATCATCGAGCTCAAATACGCGCACCACGCCTGCCCGTTCAAAAGCCGCTTCATAGACAGCGTCGACTCCCGCCATGGCGCCCGTATGTGAAGCAGCCGCTTTCGCAGATTCCGTAAAGCGACCGGCCTTGTAAGCGATGATTGGTTTCTTTTTTGTGAAGGCACGCGCCGCCGACATGAATTGCCGTGCTTCCGTGATCGATTCGACATACAAAATGATTGCCGTTGTATGAGGATCCAGCGCAAAGTAGTCAATCAGGTCGGCGATGCCCACATCGAGCATATTGCCCACGGAAACAAAATGAGAAAACCCAATTTTTTCCTGCAGCGACCAATCCAGCACAGAAGTGCAAAGGGCACCCGACTGAGAGATGAAGGCAATATTCCCCGTCAGCGGCATATCTGTGGCAAAACTGGCATTCAACTTTGCATAGGGGGCCATCACCCCCAGACAGTTCGGCCCGACAATTCGCATGCCAGAGAATTTTCTGGCAATCGTTAGAAGCTGCTGTTCCAACTCGCTGCCTGCTGTTCCGGCTTCTCGAAAACCGGCCGATAAAATCACAATTCCCCGTATCCCTGCTTCGCCACATTGTTGAATCATCTCGGGAATCGTGCGTGCGGGGATACAAATCACAGCGAGATCGACGGCTTCAGGCAAGCCGGCAACGGTGGCATAACAGACGTGATCGCCCAACTTGTCATAGCGTGGATTCACGGGATAGACCGCGCCGGGAAACCCGCCTGCGATCAAATTTTGAAATACGGTCTGCCCCACACTCAGTGGTCGCTGGCTGGCGCCGACGACAGCGATCCGCCGGGGATGAAATATCTTTTCGAGATTTCGGATGGGCATGTTTGTTGGGCCTTTGAATCGGAATTTCGGCTTCTGTGTTCTCGGTAAATTCAGGCCGATGTCAGTTCGAGCAAATGATGTTCGATACTCTCTGCCAGCGCGTGAGGATTATATCCCCCTTCGAGCACACTTACCACACGATCACCGGCATGCACGGCTGCGATATCCAGCACAATCCGGGTCAGTCGCCCGAAATCTTCGCTCTCCAGACCGAGTGAGCCTACCGGGTCAGCCTTGTGGCTGTCAAAGCCGGCACTGATCAAAACCAGTTGTGGCTTGATTTTCTCTGCCAATCGTTCGACAGCAGATGTGAACATCTCAAAATAGTCTTCTCGGGACGTACCAAATTCGACCGGTACATTGACGGTCGTTCCCAGCCCCGCTCCCGCTCCCGTTTCGGCGGCGGTTCCCGTACTATGATAAAACGACGAACGATGAATCGATAAAAAACCGACCTGCCCGTCTTCCCAGAAGATCTCCTGCGTTCCGTCTCCATGATGCACATCCCAATCGACGATCAAGACCCGCTCAAGCCCCAATTCGTCAATCGCCAGTCGCGCGCCAACGGCAACGTTATTAAACAAACAGTATCCCATTGCCGTATCTGAAGTCGCATGATGACCGGGAGGCCGCACCAGACAGAAGGCCCGCTCATTCGCGCCTTGAACCACCTGCTCTACCGCATCACAAACGGCCCCGACAGCCATACGGGCAACCTGAGACGATCGGGGTCCGACAAAAGAATCATCCGATATATAGCCGCCCCCCTGTAGACAAAATTCTTTGACGAACCTGATATACTTACGCGAATGAACTCGCTCCAGACGCGAATCAGACACCTCGTCCCAAGACCTGCGGGGACAGCCGGCGTGGATTGCGATCTGATTGACCCGACGCACAGCAGGCAGAATTCGGGCCGGATTTTCAGGCGGATTACCCGTATCAGGTTTCAGGAAAACAGGATCAGAATAGAGGATGGTCATGGTCGTTCACTTCTGCTAAATCTCCCGGCGATCAGGTCAGGATTCATGGTGGGCAACCAGAGGTTCAAAATCGGCTTCTTGAAAATCAACAACCTCGCTCAACCAATACTTTTGGACGAAGTCAGTATGATCCGAATGAGCTGTATAGGACTGATACTCTGCTTCCGATTCAAAACGCATGGCGATGCCGAATGTGTGATTGTTCTTGGAGTTGGTCTGACGCCTGATGGCAAAATCTCGGACACCGGGAATGTCTGCCAGTGCCGAAGCGGCATCAAGAAACGTCTGTTCTTCAGGGGACCCCGGTGAATGTTTCAGCAAAAAGGTCACCGTGTGCTCGATCACGTTAAGTACTCCCGTTCGTTTAGGTCTATTCAACTACTTTTAAGAGGTGGGATTTCTTGCCGTCGTCCTACTCCGGCATTGCACATCATATCCGGCGGCCTGGAGAGGTGCAATTTAGTCTGTAGCGCGACAAAAAGAACAACCCGCGTCCCTCTAGCTGAGTCAAAAGCCTGTCTTCACTCATCAACGGTGGGCATATCCAAAAATTGAAGTGCCCGCGTTGCCGCTTTACGGATTCTTTCACTGTCGTTGCTGCAATGGTGCTTGACGAAAGCAGCTAACGCGTCTGTTGGAGCAACTCCAAAGTTGTAACCGATATCCATTTTTGTTAAATACACCGGACTCGTTGCAATGGCATTGGCGAGAAGTCGATCACTACACTGATTCAGAAACTGATAGATTCTTGCTTCTTGTGCGAATTTGATCCCAATGACAAAGTAAGCGCCGAGAACCTCGCTTAAACCATCAAACGGGATGATACTCACGAATTCCACATCGACCTTCAGTTGCTTTGCCAGGTCAATAGCTTGCTGGTCGGTGAGATTTTTTAACGCCGGCTCGACCACATCGCATAGAATGGATTCGATAACGGGAAGCGCGATTTGATCACCTTTGAGTAATTCCATGCCCGCTTCGTTGACGACAAAACAACTTGTCTGTGCTTTCCGTCTTCGATTATAAAGCGTATCCAGCACCAGCTTGTCGAGTTGATTCATGCTTCGTATTTCATCTTTCTTCAGGTGAACCGGAATATAAACCGGTACCCATTCTTTTGACCTGGGGTGAGGGGCGTATTGCTGAGTTCCGGGAGGGAAACGGAGCTCAATCGATGAACAGAAAATGTCTATTTTGTTGCTTTTATAAAGCAAACCGGGCTCACTGTTTTGCTTCAGATGAGCTTGAATGACAGGACATCTCGCTGGGGCCGTTTCACGAGCAGAAAAATCATGAATGAGAAAATGGCCAGCCCGATGGCACCGAAGAAGACCGACGTCCAGATGGGACCGATGGTGTATCCCAACCAGTTCATGAGCTGTTTCATTCCACTGCGACGGCCGGAGGCTTCGTAATTGGGGTCGGCGTCTGCAGCGAGGAAAATGAATAACCCACCGATGGCCGCGGTGACTGCCAGTGCGAAGAGGGGGCCTTGCATCACCGACCACGCATCGGCGTCTTCCTGGCTGTGTGTACCACCCAGATATTGTTGAACTGCTTCAAAAATCTGTCCCTGCTCACCTTCTTTGCCATCGGGAATCTTCTGCTTCTTTCCCTCTTCATCGAAAATGGAAAGCTGGTTCAAATCTTTGGCGTAAGTGACACGGACCAGACGTTCGCGAGACAGACAAGAGGCTTTGGATTCGGCACGGATGATGGCTGTGGCTTCTTCGGGCTGTTCGGCAAGCGTGGTCAGGAGCCGTTCGAAGGTTTCCGGTTTTTTAATATTCAGTGACCAGGAGATTCCAGTCGAGTCGATATGCACTACATGCGATTTGACGCTGTCACCCGTATTGGCAGTCCACGCTACCAGAGTCCCGTTTTCATTCGACGAATCCAGGGCAGAAGAATCGGAGGGAGCGAGTTCGTCGGAATCGTGAGTATCGTTCATGGAAGTTCAATCACTTGTTAGAGTAAACTATGTCATAAAACCCGTGCATTCGATCAACGGTTGTTCCAGCTCATCATTCATTATTTTTTATAATATCGAATTAGTAGTCAAGAAAATTATTGTGCTGGGCGACTGAAATAAGAAAACCGCTCGATATTGTTTCCCTCAATCAACGCTTAACATATTCTTCACTGACATATACTCCACAGACATCTTCTTAACAGACAAGTATCCAACAGAAAACTGATATGACAGAACGTCGCCAGAACTCACAGGGATGGGAATGCGTCAAGTCGGAGGGGCCGCCTCCCTTTGTTACGCACCGGCTGTTTCGCCACGCCGATGGCTCAATACGGGAATGGCTCTCCCGCAAGCATCGTAAAGGGTTGATGGCTCGTGAACTCGGCCTGACTGAAGCGGTCGGCAAGCTGCTGATTCGCTGCCTGTGGATGCCGCGAGAGTTGAACTGGTGGATTGGTTCTGTCTTCGCTCTGGGGGCGTCGCTATTTGCCATCGCCAGCATTCTGAGTCTCGCTCCCGATCTGGCAGCAGCCCTCTCCCTGGCTCCCTCTCAGGTGAATGCGATTTACTTTGCCGGATCGATCCCCTTCACAACAGCGGCTTACCTGCAGCTGTTTCAGGCAGCGAATTCAGGCGCACTTCCCGATGAAGATCGGGAACCACCGGGGCGTCTGAAAGTGTTCGGCTGGAAACCGGATAACGTTGGCTGGCTCAGTTGTGCGTTGCAGTTTGCTGGAACAATTCTGTTCAATTTCAATACCTTCGATGCCATGCTGCCGTCCCTTTCCTGGTTCGATACAGATCTAGTAGTCTGGATTCCGAATTTCGTGGGATCGATTCTGTTTCTGGCGTCGGGTTATCTGGCATTTATCGAAACTGGTCATCAATACTGGGCCTGGCGGCCGGGAAATCTGTCCTGGTGGATTGTGTTGATCAATCTGCTGGGTTGCCTCGGCTTTATGATCTCAGCGTTGTTGGCATTAACGCTGCCCGAACCAACTGCGCCATGGCGGGACACACTGTCGGTTACGTTTACGCTGCAAGGCGCAATCTGTTTCTTCCTGGGAGCGGTGCTGATGCTTCCCGAAACCGTTCGCGAGGAAGCAGTCTCGCAGGGTTAAACATTTTTCATGGCTCCGAAGTCTCCCGCTTTTGGGCCGCCTTCCGAATTGCTGATCGATTCTCTTTCGTCATGGGAACGTCTTTTCGGACCTGCCTTTCAAACGAGTACAATGATTGAACATCCAGCGTCACTTTGTCCTGCGGCGGATGTCCCATGCGGGTCAGAAGTTCGACGAGGTCTTCTTCGAATCGCTTCTGCCACTTGTCTCCATAGGTCTGTTTGCTGAACGCCACGATCTCGGAGGCGGGGAGTCCATCCAGCAACACGAGTTTGAACCATTCTTCACCGAGTTTGACTTCTGGTTGAGATTCCTGCCAACCCACTGCAGCGAAAGGCGCTTTCTTCGGAAATTCATCACTCAGTTGGGATAGTGCGATGATGTTGCTTTGCTTCACGCTGGCATCCACAATTTCCCATGCTGCTGCTTCCGCTTTTTTGGAGTCGCCATCATTCGATGTGACGGCAACCACCATGTTCTTCTCGGGAATGAACACTACCAGTGCGTACCACAGTGTGTTCGACCCGTTATGCCAGTACACCGTGTAGGGAATCTCCTCGCTCGGTTCTTTCTTGATCCAGCCGCAGGCGTAATTGTCGAGATCGGGGGTGTGCAGCAGTTTATATGTCTCGGCAGTGAGCAATTTTCCTTCGCCACGCTCGCCAAGCATGTGTTCCCTGGCGAAAGTACAAAGGTCGTAGAGCGTCATGTGAACGGTACCGGCGGGGCCGATGATGGGGGTATTATCTCGCTCGTCGCTTGCTGCGATTTTGCTTTGAATAAGCAAGCGGTGACCCCGTGGTTGTTCGAGTGTTGCGGCTGCCGATTTCGGCGGGCCGAACCCCACGCTTCTGAGTTTGAGAGGCACGGCAACCTCTCGTTTCACAAGATCTTCCCAGGTGATGCCGGTCATTTTTTCTGCCATCGCTCCCGCAATGGTGTAACCGACATTGGAGTAGACACGCTTCTTGCCCGGCGGATTCTCTGGCTTGACTGCAATGAAATCCAGTACCGCTTCTCGCCGTGCGCGTGTACGTTCGGGACCGCGTGCAGGTCGTTTAGATAACATGTCCCTGGGAATGAGCGCTGGTGCGCCCGCGGTATCTGTTAACAGTTGTCGAAGTGTGACCGACTTCCAGTCTTCGTGGAGGGAGGCGTTGGGAAAGGACTCGCCGATGGTATCGGTCCATTGCATCTGACCTGATTCGACCAGTCGCGCGATCATCGTCGCCGTGATGGACTTGCTGATCCCTCCCAGATGCCAGGAATCGCTGGTCTCAAGCGTCACCCCGCTGCCAACCTTCCGCTCTCCGTCGGCCACAGCAGCCACGACTTTCCCGTCGACCATGACCATCGCGGCAAGACCGACAAGTTGATTCTCCTGACGCAGTTCTGCAACCAGATTCGCCGGGGCATCGGGCCGATCATTGCTGGAATCGAATCCTCCATCTGCCATCCAGGCAATAAAAATCACCAGGAAGACTAAAATGACCACAATCGTAAATAAGCCGATCGTAATCCGAACCGGAGAATTACATGGTACCTGGAGCTCCTTTTTTGCGAAGGGCAGTCCCGGCAGGGGGATCTGATTCCCTGTGCCCTCGCCCGTCGTTTCATCGCCTAAGCTGGAAAGTAATGTCAACAACTCCTGGCGTCGCGGTTCAAGATCTACACGTACGGCACGTTGATTCAAGTAATAGATCGACGCATAGATGACAAATAGGACAAAGCCGAATAATGCCGCGGTGCCTAGAAATTCCCACCAGACACTAGCCGCTAGCCAGGAAACATGGACATTGAATGCCATGAGTGAAATGGAAGGCGGCAGTAAATACCACCAGAAAATATTGCGCAACAACCAGATTTGGTCCTCTACTTCGGTTAATAAACGCTTCACACAAGGCAGCAGTGGCTCACCTGGCTCACTGGGCTTCTGCTTGTGGCGCATGCGATACACCAGCATGAATCCGGCTGACCAAACGAGAACCGGAACTGTCAGATACCATGTCCAGGGGGAATCTGTCACGGCCCCCAGAAGAAACCAGATGGGAATCAGCAGCAATGCGACCCCAACTTCAACAAAATCGCGATAGAAAATCGTAGCACGGAAGTTGAGCTGGTCGTGCTCGACTACTTGGCGCAGTAAGTTAGCATCAATCGTGACGCGCGTCTGAGATGATTGTGCCTGCCAAGCTTGCTGAAATTCGTCAGGAGCCATCTGTTTCCCCTTTCATCAGTTCGTTCAGCGCTTTTTTGGCCCGGTTCAATTTCACGCCCACATTGCTTTCTGAGATGCCCAACACCTCGGCCATCTCGCGATAACTCAATTCATCCAGGTAGAGCAGTACCAGCGCCGCATCGGCTTTTGGTAACTGGTGAATGGCCTTGTAGAGTTGTTCAACGGTATCTCGCTGCTGCGCCTGCTCGGCTGTGCCGCCACCTTCAGTGACCAGGGTTTGTATCTCCAGCAACGGTTTTTGTCTTGCCCGACGGGGCTTATCTTTTCTGTTCCAGTTCATCGCGGTATGTAACGCGACGCGATAAAACCACGTCGCCACACTCGACTTCTGCTCGAACTTCGGCAAGGACTGCCAGGCCTGGAGCAGAATTTCCTGCGCAAGATCCTGGGAATCCTCTGTGGTCAGAGTGTAGGCGCGCGCCACTTTCATGACGGACGAGCCACGCTCGTCCAGCCAGTTCATGAACAGTGACTTTTGCTCTTCGTCCTGCAACTCTCAACCTCTTCGGTCTAATCTATCAGTCTATCACAGCTGACGCATTGATAGCTCACTTAATTCGGATAGCAGTCTGCTTAACACCATTTTGATGCAGAATCAAGCTTGTGGCAGGACCCGTTTTCCTCAATTTGAATTCCAGCGTGGCAGGGATACCACGGTAGGACCATCGAGTAGGTGAATCTGGAAAGACCTCCTGGGTGGGTTGATTGGTAATACCAACCATCAAGTGCCCATCACGATCACGGACCGTGAAAATAAAGTTCGGCGCCAATTGATATCGCCCTACCAACCGGCGGCGCTGTTTCGCATCAATAACGAGGTCATCCGATTTATGGTCTGACGTTTTGTCTGGGCCTGGTTTTACATCCTGGCCTGCTGCTTTCATTACCAACAGCATCGCCAGTTGATCGATTTCGTTGATAACGGCTGTATTGCACAACACAACGACCGCGCAGTTTAACTTACGATTAATGAAGAGTACCGAATATGATCCAGCGGTCTGACCGTTGTGCCAACGAGTCTGACCATCTTCGGCAATCATCCAGCCCAGTCCCATCGCAGGACCCGATGCATCTGCGTCGCTTTGTTGTTTCCAAGCCAATTCAATTGCTTCGCCAATTTTACCAGTGGGCGGAGTCAATTGCGCCTGTGCGAAACGCAGCATGTCCTGCATCGTTGCGCGGATTCCACCGGCGCCCGGCAGGTTTGAAAACATCCAGGGCGGTGTGGGTGAGCCAAACTTATCATGCGGCGTGGCGAATCGCTGCCTTTGATCTTTACTTAGTGAAACAGAGCAATCAGTCATTTGCAGTGGCTTCGCGATGCGCTCCTGCAACAACTGCTGATAGGACCTGCCTGCCTGCTGCGCGACCAGATACCCCAGAACCGACGCCCCCAAGTTTGAGTATTCCTGCGAAGCACCAGGCTGACGAGGCAGTTCGTATTGATTCAGGAACGCCGCTGCTTTTTTTGAATTGTAATTCCGATACGGATTCTTCAAATCAGTCAGCACTAAATTGCTGGGGAGTCGTGGCAGCCCTGACCGGTGGGTACTCAGATCAATCCATTTGATCGACCGATTATCACGCGACGGCAACCAAATCCCCGCCCGATTGTCAACGTCGGCTGCTGCATTCAAATCAATCTCACCCCGTACGACTGCATCGGCCAGCATTAACCCCGTGAAGACCTTGCTAATCGATCCGATCTCATAAAGCGTCGAGTCATTGGCTTTTTTACCGTCTCGGTTCGCGCTTCCCAAGTGTACAATTCCCAAGTGTTTGCCTTCGATGTAACCGATCGACAGTCCGTCAACGACTCGATTTTTAACCAATGGCCCAGCCGCTTTCTCGACCCATTGATCGGTCAGGTTCTGCGCCGATGCAATCGGTATTTCAATCCCGAAGTTAAAAACGATTGAAAGCAGGGTTAAAATCCAGCGCTGACCGTTCATATTAATTCCTCGCAAAAATAGAAACCTGCACCCCCTTCCTCGCTGGTGAGGGTGTAAACGCACCACATTCATGACGGACGAACCATGCTCGTCCAACCAGTTTATGAACCGTGACTTATGATCTTCGTCCTGTTAACACAAAACCTCTTTCCAGAAGTATTAGTAACTTGAGCAGACGATTCCTTACAAAAAAAGAGGAAAAACGTCCTAAGAAGAAAACAGATTGGTGTGCCCATTCTACTTAATTCTGACCAGGTTATTATGAATGCGGGAATGTTTCTGCATAGGAAAACCTGCTTGTCGCATTCGCTCAATAGCCTGGGATCGTTCGACAGACGCAAGCGTCCTCGTTCCCAGATCTGTCCGATTTCGGAGTTACTTTGGAAATACCGGAAATCGGGTTTGCCCAGCATCAGGTGCCCCGCCCGAGAAAAAGGCACGCTGGTCGGCACCTCATCCCCGGGCGGGAGGTATTTCGAATGCTGGTTTGAATCGTGGTCATCATACCGTTGTATGTTCAATGGCATGTTCCATCAACTGCGGAGTAAACCGGGGTTCTCTCTGTCTGGGAGCAACACCGACACAGCTGGGCTGTTCAATTCGTGCCTGCAATTCTTCTGCAGAGCAGCCCAGTTCGCGTTCCACCCACTGATCCGAATAAATCGTATCGAGGTAACAGGTGCCGGAGTCATGCAGAATGGCGGCACACACCTTGGCTCTCAATTCGGGAATCATTGACCGAATCGCTTCCAGAACGCCGCCCGCTGATCCCCCGGGAAGAATGGCTTCATATTTGACCATTCGCCGACAACCCACGACACAATCCAGGTCTGAGACGCGCTTCACCCCATCAAATTCTTGTCCCGCTGCTAAAGAAGAGACATGACCTGCTCCCAGTCCGGGGATTCGTCTGCGGCCTGCCAGACCACCAAACAGCGCACTGCCCTCAGCATCGACGGCGATCACTTTGGTATTACGTCCCCGTTTTTTCAGATAATCCCGGCAGCCACATGCCGTGCCGGTGCTGCTGGTTGCGACAAACAGGTAATCGATTTCACCATTCAGCGCTTCATCGATTTCCTGGATCGTTCCGTGTTCGTGAGCGAGCGGATTTTTCATATTCGAATATTGGTTTGGCCAGAAGGAATCGGGAAACTGGTTGATTAATTCCAGAACCCGGGCGATGCGTGCTTTGATAAAAGCTCCCTGCAGAGGCCGCGCGACTCGTTCAATCACCGCGCCGTACGCTTTCATAATGGCAATATTCTGTTCTTGTGCATGCGGATCGACAACACAAATCAGTGGCAGGTCATAATAACAACAGGCTTGCGCCAGACCGATGCCCATGTTCCCGAACGTGGATTCAATGATCGTCGTTTTTTTGTCGATCACTCCGGAGCGGAGCGCTTCTTCAATCATGGTACGGGCAGGACGGTCTTTGGCACTCCCTCCCGGATTGAAGGCTTCCATCTTAGTGTAAAGCTGAACGTCGTCCGTTCCCAGATAGCGGCGTACATTAATCAAGGGGGTAGAACCGATGGCATCAAGGACACCCTCTTTGGGAACTTCTTTACTGCTGTCGCTCTGTTCTATATTGATCATTGTTCTTCTCCGATATGAAAGTTACTGAATGCCCGTCAGTGTGAGCACTCTGTGTAAAAGCGAATCGTGTGCCAATGTGAGGTAAAGCACCTTTCACGACCGGACCTGCGGATTATACGGATTTTAAGCAGAGAAGAGCTGGAGTGATTGAACGCTGAGCAACCAGTCTGGTCATCTGGCTATCATGAACGGCCCCAAGACAGGATGCGTATCTGAGCTTCGGACTTTCATTGCCAGGTGACTACATGACGTCCTGAATTCTATGATGAAAAACAATCAGACGTGAAGTCAAATCCCTCTTGCTTCTGGACAAACTTTAAGACCGTCGCTGGCTCCTTTTAACTTGCCACACCTGGACCATATCATTGAACATCTTGAAATCAGGAAGTACAATTCTTCTGGTCGCATCACCTGGTAGCCTGGAATGATCGCTGGCTCATTCACATCGATTATGTTCCACATTTTTTGAGAGATAGTGCGCAACTAATGGTAGCTTCTTCATTAGACAAAGCCTTTCATTTACTTGAGGCTCTCGCTGTTGCCGATGGTGCATTGCCATTGGTAAGCATTGTGAATGAATTGGGGTACCATAAGTCAACCGTCCACCGACTACTCCATGATTTGGTTGAACTGGGTTATGTTTGCCGAATCGACAAGGGCAAATATCAGCTCACCGGGAAACTGCGCCGGTTAGCGCTCGGGAAAATCAATGACCTGTTGGTGGAAACGGCAACCCCTTATCTGCGTGCACTGAATGAGCAAACGGGAGAGACGATCAATTTGGGAGTCTTGCGAGGGGCAAATGTGCGTTACCTGCAGATCATTGAAAGCCGACACCCGCTTCGTCGTGTGGTCGAAGTAAACAGCAGAGACCCTTTCTATTCGACGGCTCTGGGGCGCGCCATCTCATGTCATCTCAGCAACCAGGATTGGGACGCGATGATGGCGCAAACGAAACTTGTGGCAAGAACCCCACATACAATCATTGATCCGGACGAGTTACGAAAAATTCGTGATCAGGCCAAACAAGATGGTTATGCGATAGAGCAAGACCAGAATGACATTGGCATCACCTGTGTGGGAGCACCTGTCTTTGAAGGAGATCAGATTGTGGCTGCCATCAGTATGAGTCTTCCGACGGCGCGGATCAATGCGGGCTCTCAACAAAATTTGATTGATGCCGTTGTGCAAACAGCAAAACAAGTTTCCGCTCAACTTTCCTCGTGAAGATCACATCCCGATCAGTCATTCAACCAGTGTAAAACGCTCCTGTTTGTGTGTTAAGCATCGAACTCTGCTCACAAAACTATCTGATTGAAGCACACCTTATTACTTTGTGAGTTCAAACTTCAATTCGTTCACGCCCTCTTCTTTGATGTCAGCGGTCAACGTTGTTTCTTTATTATATTGTGGAGGTATATATTGTTCTGGAAAGCCTCCAGGGCCTCCGCTGGGAGTCAGATTCGAATTTTCCTGAAACGCGCGAATTTCTACTTTCATTGGACCGGGACGCAATTCGCCTTTGAAATATCCATCGGCGATGTCGATCACATCGATGCGTTTCGCTTCGTTAGTACCCGTGAAGATAATCTGGCCTTTTGCTAAAGGCGTTCCCTCGAATGTGACCTCTCCGGAAACGGCATACTTTTTCGGCCCTGTTTTGCCCGATCCACAACCGGCTGCGACAACCGGGAGCACGAGTATCATGAACAGCATAAAGCGGCCGGTCGGCAAACGTCGCAGCACCTCGAACAGAGGATTCATTCTCAATGGCAAATTGTCGGTCATGGGCCCCGCCTGGATCTGGATACGATCGATTAATACAAAAAACGAACACACGTTGCAGCGTCAGTCTTAGATCCTGAACCACTGCCAGCCGCGTGTTGCCTAGAATTCGCCGACAACTTCATCGCCCGCACGGGTCCCGATAGCCCGACAGATGTTGACGTCAAGATTCTCCGAAATAAACCGCACGGCGCCATCTGCCAGCAGTCCATGCGCGCCACCTATATGCCGGCTGCGCGCATAGAGCACGACGCGGCCGCGATCGCCATTGGACGTCCGCACGCAAGGACCGTGTATCGTGTCATTCTTGCAGAAAAGAATCGCATCAGGCTGGTCGGTATTCGGAGGGAACTCTGTGCTGAAGAAAATATTACCCCCATAGTTGTCCCAGTACAGACCGCGCCAGTCCGAGTCGTTGAGTGAAGCCGAAGTATCCTGAAATAAATTCGTCTCGCTGACCATTAAAGTGTTCGAGCTGCCATCGGTGATGTCGCGCATGCGGGTCCGCGAAATTTGATAGAACATGCCATTCAAATTCTGTCCGACATGAGCCGCATCGGCCGTGAATGTTGTAGAACCGGCGCAGGCAAGATAGTTACCCTGAAATCCAAGTCCAGGATACAGCGCCACCTTGCCACTGCCGGGATCGGACGGGCACATCAGCATCGGCAGGGGAGACGTCGTGCCGGGCCAGCCCTTCCAGGGCATCAACTTGCCCCCGGAATTTGTGGTATTAATATAAGGGGAGATCTGATTGTACAACGGCGCTTGATCAAGAAACGGCAGGATCATCTGTGGCCAACCGATGCGATT
>TARA_R110002095_G_C4251835_1_pt1 | contig 34308 bp, 32 predicted proteins | sample TARA_R110002095 | Tara Oceans TARA_R110002095 (sample SAMEA4397255) | marine metagenome | biome: Polar Biome; feature: [SRF] surface water layer (ENVO:00010504); material: water (ENVO:00002006), including particulate matter (ENVO:01000060) such as... | depth 5 m | reverse complement strand
CCGACCACCTGTAAGGGGCCGTAGCTCAATTGGTTAGAGTACCGGACTGTCGATCCGGGGGTTGCGGGTTCAAGTCCCGTCGGCCTCGCTTATCACGCTCGTTGTCAGAAATGACAGCGAGCGTTTTTTTGTGCGCCGTTAATCACGCTCTTTATTCAAACGATCGCTTACAAGCTTGAATTCGTCTGAAACCCCGAGTTTTTTAGCCCACTTATCAAGATAAGACTGGTCAATATTCTTTTCTTGTACCAAAAGAATACTGGCGCAATCCCGCAAGTGTTTATCTGAACCACCATTCTGGTAAAATAATAACTTCTTCAGAATCACATTTTCCGGAGAAGCAAACATCGCGTCATAGAATCCCTCGCTTTTGACTCGTCTTCCCTGGCTGATGTCTAATCGACTGAATTCTGTATCGATCGTTAAAATCAAATCCGCTTTGAAACCGGAAGGCAGATGCAGGATATTAAACTGTTTTCGAGCTGACACCGCTTCTCGGGCTGCATCAGCAGAGATATAGAAATCAGGTGGTGGAAATTCCTGACAAAGTGCATTGATCTTGACTAGCGGCAGATCAACCAGAATATCGACGTCGTTGGTAAATCGAGGTTCGCCATAGATCATGCTCGCCATAGAACCCACGATGCGATAAGAGACAGACTCTCTTTCCAGAAAATCAACCACTGCCTGCATCAGTTCATACGGCTTCAGATCACTCATAGCCGTGCCTGACTTCTCGATGGCAGATCCGCCGCGCCACTTCGTGATTGAGTGTTTCCTCATTCCATTCCGGGTGTTCTTGTGCAATCGCCCCCCGGAGCATCACTCGGGCCGTCTCCCACATGTCGGCCGCGATTTGAAGGCGTTCCTGAGGTGTCTGTTTCCGCAGAACATCTACCAGTGCCTGATCAATCACTTCTACCACCGGGGGTCGGATACTCATGTTACGAACTCTTGAAAATCATTGAAATCGAGAGAATTGGCTTAGAATCAATACTCTATCGTAGCCCGGTTCCGAGGTATGTTCAAGAATTAAAATAAATCATCATTCAGTCTAAGGGGAACTTCCATCCCTATGTTTGTGAATAAATATTTCTTGACGCCTGATACACGATCAGATAGCGTGAATGGAATGAGGGTGGACTGACCTTTCATTTCAGACTCATTTCCGCTTTCTGTGCTCTGTGAAACAAGGAACATGATCGTGAATTTAAACCGCTTCCTCGCTTTGTTTTTTGTTCTCTGCTTTTCGTCGTCTGTCGCGCCTCTTCTGGCAGAAAATTCCGCTAAGAAAGAGAGCCCCCCGGTTTCACCGGTGGAATCCCGGCTGATTGTGAAGCAAGCGAAATATGTTCTGCCGAAGTCGCGCTACGGAAAAGCATTTCGCAAACGGATCGAAGCCGAAACCGACGACGACAAACTGCCAGCGGCACCGAAAGTGGATCTGGTTCTGGAGCTGAAGAACATCAGCAAAGAGGACGTGATGATCTTTCCGCGCGGGGCCCTTATTTATCCAGACTTAACCGTGAAGGGGCAGGGGGTCGTGCAGCCTGAAAATCTGCGAACCGCTTCAGGAGAGTCTTCAAGCAGCAGCATTCAGCCGACGATTCAACCGGGTAAGACGTATCGTCTCTCAATCAACTCACTCAACCCGAACGGCGGCACTCCCTGGTTTTTCTGGTGCGAGCCGGGAGAATACACGATTACCGCTACATACACGGTTTACACGGGTCTGCCTCCTTTTCCGCTTCCTGACAACACAAAACCCAAAGGCAAACCAAAGAAATTTAACGTGACAACGCCGCCAGTCAAAGTGAAAGTGGTATTGGAAGATAATGCAGAATGATGTTGAATTCATCTCAAGTTCATTCAATGCTGCTGGCTGATTCAAGGTGGTAACGTGATAGCCGAAGACCAAACTCTGATCGTTCAACAACGGCCGCTCCTCAGTTTTCGTGTTCGCTTACTCTTAGGAGCGGGCTTCCTGCTGCTGGCGTTATTCGTTGTTGTCCTCTTGAGTCTTCCACCAAAGCTCAAGGCAGGGCAGGTGATCGACCAGTATGGCGTTTATCGATTTCCTACGGGGGGCCAACGAGTCGAAATCAAAAAAACAGCGGCCAATAACGTGCAAATCATCTTCCATCGGCGGTTTGTGGAATTCTCGCTTTTCTCAATCCCGATTTACTCAAGGTTAGCTGCAGACCAGCCTATCTCTTTTGAAGCGGAACGGGACTGGTTCGTCTCCGTCGACCGCTATCAGCGACTTTGGATCTTTCACGGACGCTGGGATCAAGAGTGGGGCGCACTACGTCCTATGCCTTCAGGTGGAACAGTTCCCTATCCAGCTGCTGTTCTCATGCAGGGCTCCTGGTTTTTGCCTAAAGGCAAATTAGCGACTGGCGGCAACGTTGTGAGTATGACAGGCGAATGGGCGGGCGTTCCTTCCACTTTTTTTGAGCGGATACCGGACAAGGACCAGGGAGTCTCCACCTGGGGAGGTATCCCGCCGATTCCGGTGTCACCTCCCCCATTCACAAAAAAACAGCAAACCATGATTGAACTGAAACTTGGAATTGCCAGATAAGCATTCCTGCTTCGAAAAAGACATTTCATTAGTATGAAGTGATTACGAATAAAACACTGCTACTATGAACTTCCCGCCTTATCATCCGTGAATATTTTGGGAATCTAGTTAATAAGACCCCTCAATTGCATACGCTCCTGTCACGTATTGAAGATGTGTTTGAAATTGTGGGCCGAGGTTGTAGTATCTGCCCTGGGGTTCGAAGCGGTTCGATGATTCGTGTCACAGTCGGAAATCCATTGGAGCTGAAACAGCCTGATGGAACGGTCCTCAACACTCATGTGCGTAGTATCGAAATGATCTTGGGGGCAGCACCAGAACGGGCCTGCATGCCGCTCCTGCTGGGGGAAGATCTCACGAAAGCAGATTTACCAGCAGGCAGCGAACTTTGGTTTGAAGCGCACACGAACGAAATGATCCAGTATCATTTCCCCGCCAGCACTCTTTCCACTCTCACGTCGCAGTTATTCACACCGGACGGCTCTGGCCATCTTCGATTCGGCAACTCTGCGGTGACCTTTCTCCCGGCATCAATTGACAACCTGACTGCCGGCGCACTTGAGTTTAAAGACGAATTGACGACTTACCTGCTTACAATGACTCCCGCAAACGATCGCGTCACACTCTCCGTTGGTTTACTCGGCTTGAAACACGATCCGGTTGTACTTCCCCAGATTGACGCATCACTGCATCAAGCCGGGATCACATTTACCAGAGACGCCTGAATCAAGAGCGCGCTGGAGTTGTTCAAAGTTTGATTTATTGGCGCTGCAATTGTACCTGTGAAGGCCTGTCATCATTTTTGCTCAATAAATAGTTGTAATACTTGTCAGACATAGTACAGTAAACATACGTTTCAGAGCATCGTGTAAAACAGATCGAGACAGACTTCAAGCGTTCGTTCAACAAGTTAAAAGGATGCCTCCTCATGTTAAGAATCCATAAAACCCACTTGCTGATCCTGAGTTTTCTGATCCTGGCTTCCCCCGTCTATTCCGCTGCCGCCGAAAATATTCCCTGGTCGCCCGATCAAGCCACGGGCGCGCCCAATTCACCGAAAGTCGGAGATCAGAAGACCGCCTGGGCTTCGCTGGCTCAGGACAAGGGCGCGGAATGGATCAAGCTGGAGTACAAGACACCCGTTGAAGTGCACGCGGTTCGCATTTATGAAAACTTTAACCCCGGCGCGATCAGTAAAGTCACGGGGTTCGACAAAGAGGGAACGGAAGTTCTGGTTTGGGAGGGGAAAGAGCCTCTTAAGAAAGCGCCGAATATTTTTGAAGTGCAGTCAGATTCCAAACTGGTCTCACAATCGATCAAAGTCTATCTCGACACCACACGCGTTAAAGGCTGGAACGAAATCGACGCTGTCCAGCTGGTTGGCAGCGACGACAGCAAACAATGGGCCACGAAGGCTTCGGCCAGCAGTACCTACGCCACCAGAAATGCAAAACGGGAGATCACTTGGGAAACGCTGCCGCCTTCGGTGATTAAGACGTTTCCACAGGCCGGCAGCACTGACGTCGATCCCGCGCTCAAGGAAATTTCGGTCACTTTCAGCAAAGACATGCTCACAGAACGCATGTGGGCTGTCGTCCAGATCTCGAAAGAAATGTTTCCCAAAACAAGAAAAGGGATTCACTATCTGAAAGATAAACGCACCTGTGTGATTCCCGTTGATCTTGAGCCGGGTAAAACCTACGTGTTGTGGTTCAATCGCGGCCGCTATAACAGTTTTCGTGATACCGAGAATAATCCCGCCGTCCCCTATCAGCTGGTGTTCAAGACAAAATTAAAATGAATCTTGATGAAATGCTCGTTAAGAACAACACTGGTTCGCGTCTCGCCGTTGACAGAAAACTTCAGTCTGATACGATTTTTTGTATCTCGCAGCATATGAAACCATCGTGATTTCACGTGTGGCACAATTCCGTATTATCAAAAGTTCGGCCTCCGGAGAGGAAGCCTGTTTACTGTGGAACACAGCGTCACCAATTCAAGCCCCACCTGCGAGGATTATGAGCTAGTCCTCCGGGAACTCGCCACCCTCCGTGCGGAGATGGTCATCGAAGCAGATCGGTCCCGGTCCCTGCTGGATCAGATTCACCCCTGCAATCAGGAGAGTGCCCGTAATCTCCTGCATTACCTCGCTCTGCGACATCACGACCTGCGACCATTACAACTGCGGCTGGCTGCGCTCGGCTTGTCCTCGCTCGGGCGCGCAGAGTCGCACGTCATGGCGACCGTCGATGCGGTCTTGGATGTGTTGCACCGCCTGGCGGGGCACTCTGCAGAACCAGCCTTATCGGAATCCGGGTCAATTGATTTTGCGACCGGGGAACGCCTGCTGGTTGAACACACCGAAACATTACTCGGGCCCGCGTCTCCCGGACGCTGGGTACGAATTATGGTCACCATGCCGAGTGAGGCGGCCGATGATTACCGACTCGTGCACGACCTGCTGCAACAAGGCATGGAATGTATGCGGATCAATTGCGCCCATGACGATGCGGCAACCTGGACGCGCATGATTGAAAATTTAAGGCGGGCGGAGCGGTCACTGGGAAAAACGTGTCGGGTCATTATGGATCTCGGGGGACCCAAGCTGCGCACCGGACCTCTGGAGCCGGGACCAGCGGTAATTAAGATTCGCCCGCACCGCGATGTCTATGGACGGGTGACTGCACCCGCACGCGTCTGGTTATTTGCCGCTACAAAGCCCCAACCATCGCCTTCACCCTCTAATGCCTGCCTGCCTGTTTCCGAGTCCTGGCTGTCCCGGCTTCAGCAAGGCGAAGAAATCCAACTCACCGATGCACGCGGATCCAGTCGCACCTTGACCATTGTTGATCTCACTGACGAGGGCTGCTGGGCAGAGGCGAACCAAACCACATACGTCATTTCCGGCACCGTCCTGAAACACGAACACGGTGTCGCGAAGACGAAGCACCGCGAGGCTGCGGTCGATGAAATACCGGCGACTGAAAACTATCTCACGTTGTATCAGGGCGATCAGCTCATTGTAACCCGGAACCTGGAATTGGGTCGCCCTGCCACCCACGACAGTGCGGGACAGGTACTCACTCCCTCACAGATTGGCTGCACGATTCCCGACGTGTTTAACGATGTTCGCGCAGGGCAGTCGATCTGGTTCGATGATGGAAAGATCGGCGGCGTCATTGAAAAGGTAGAAAGTACGCGCATTCTCGTTCGGATCACACAGACGCGATTAAGTGGCGCAAAGTTACGATCTGACAAAGGCATCAATCTACCCGAGAGTAATCTGAGTTTGAATGCGTTGACCGACAAAGACCTCGAAGACCTGATCTTTGTCGCGCAGCACGCCGACGTCGTCGAGATGTCGTTCGCCAATCGTGCGGAAGATGTCGAAATGCTTCAGCAGCATCTGAAGCGCCTGGGGGGTCACGAACCCGCAATCGTCTTAAAAATTGAGACGCGACGCGGCTTCGAGAATCTGCCGGATATGTTACTCACCGCCATGCGATCCCCCTGCTGCGGCGTGATGATTGCCCGCGGCGATCTGGCCGTCGAAAGCGGCTTTGAACGTCTGGCGGAAGTTCAGGAAGAGATCCTCTGGATTTGTGAAGCCGCCCACGTCCCCGTTATTTGGGCCACGCAAGTCCTGGAGACACTGGCCAAGGAAGGAATGCCATCCCGTGCCGAAATCACGGATGCGGCGATGGGACACCGGGCCGAGTGTGTCATGCTCAACAAAGGTCCGCACGTGCTCCACGCCGTGCAGACCCTGGACGATATCTTGCGGCGGATGCAGTCTCACCAGACCAAGAAACGCGCCATGCTCCGCGAATTACGGCTGGCAACACACACGCCATCAGCCAAAGTGGATCCCAATACCTGATCCAACGATCTGACAGGCTGTTGCTGGTTTCTCTCCTATTTCGTATTCCGCTTGCTGAAACTTGACTGGAACACGGAAGATTAAAGGGAAGATCCACTACGCCTCATTCCAACCAGCCGATAGAATAGTGCAGTATTGCAAACGATCATTCACCACCTGACAAGAGAACTCCCGTGAATCAAGGACTCGATGCTCGAAACTGTCCCTTATGTCAGACTGTGGACGGGAATGCGTTTTATCAAGACCGTCGCGCATATTTTCGTTGTCCGACTTGTCAGCTGGTATTTGTGCTGCCAGATCAGTTTTTGTCTCCGGAAGAGGAAAAATCGCAATACGATCATCACGAAAATTCGGCAGACGATCCGGGCTATCGTCGTTTTCTGGGACGCCTGTTCGATCCGTTGTCACAAAGTTTATCTCCCAACAGCCGCGGACTCGATTTTGGATCAGGACCGGGGCCGACACTTTCGGTCATGTTTGAAGAGGCGGGGCATGCCATGGCAATTTATGATCCGTTCTATGCGCCCGATACCAGTCCGTTACAACAACAGTACGACTTTATAACGACCACCGAAGTCGTAGAACATCTGCATCATCCTCGCCGGGAGCTGGACAAGCTCTGGTCTTGTCTCAGACCCAATGGTTTGCTGGGCATCATGACGAAACGGGTAACCGATCTGAAAGCCTTTTCGAACTGGCATTACAAAAACGATCCCACACACGTCTGCTTCTATTCGATTGAGACTTTTCAATGGCTGGCGGAATATTGGCGAGCCACATTAACCGTTCCCGAAAACGACGTCGTGATCTTCAGGAAAGCCCAGGCCTAATGCATTCTGATGGATCGTCTTAGCAACTTGCGCCACCAGCGGAACTACGAATGTTCGATTCTCGTTGTTGACAGACCACCCTATTGCGACATGATCATATGTCCCTGTTTTTTTTTGGAGCATTGATACACACGCGTCTCTATCGTGTGATTTGAAAAAACCAGGTTGGGTAAAATCCCCTCATTCAAAGCAATGTAAATCAAGAAATCCATCTGGAGAAGTTACCATGTATTTTCGTCCCGCGTTGTTATTCGTGTGCACTTTAATGCTGATTCTGTTTGCAGACTCGTCAGCAAGATCTGAAGACCAGCCGCAGCAAGCGGACGCACCTAAGAAATTCAGTCTGGAATTCACCGGCAAATCTCAGGTGATCATCCCGAAACTGCGTTACGACGGCGTAGAGCCTATCACACTTGAGGCCTGGGTGAAGCCTTACGCACACGATGCCGACAATATTCGTGCGTCTGTGGTTGCCAATCTGCAGTTGGCTGGAGTGGGTATTCACTACTCGGGAGAACGCTGGATGGCGCACTTCAACGAAGGCCGCGCTTCGAATGCCGGTTATGTGTCGACTGCTTCGAACGCAGAAGCAGATATCGATCAACCAGTTCATGTTGCTGCGGTTTATGATGGCCTGTCTTTCAAATTGTTTGTGAATGGCAAGCAGCAGGACTACGTTGGCCAAACAACACTGCCGCACGTTCCCTCGCCTTATGACTTCATGGTCGGTGCCGATCCCAACGGCAAAGGCAAGCCCCATCAGTTTTTTAAAGGTGTGATTGACGAAGTTCGCATTTCGAAAGTAGCCCGCTATACGAAAGATTTCAAACCTGCTAAACGGTTTAAACCAGATAAAGAAACGCTGGTACTTTATCACTTCGATGAAGGGACTGGCAAAATTGCTCATGATGCATCGGGCAATAAACATCATGGCGCGATTCAGGGAGCAAACTGGGTCAAACAAATTACGGATGAGAAATAACGCAACGCATGAGATTCGTTTTCAACTGTCCTAAAAAGTTCGTTCTCTAAATAAATTGACTCATTATCAAAGGTTGTGAATGAATTTCGGAAACAAAACGGCTGCAGCTGTCGTCTCTAAAACAATACGAACTCGTTTCTCAATTAAGGACATCTCCTCATGCGGCAGTTATTCTTGATTTCAATGAGCACTCTGCTGACTTTAGCCAGTATCCCCTCTTTCGCGTGGGCGTTAGGCATAGAGGATTTCGGCAACAAACCGTTACATGCGGAGAATTTTCGGGACTGGCCGGGCATTATGCCGGTGGTCAATCATCAAAGCCGCGTTTACCACCGCTGGATCAATGGCAACGAACACTGTTTCTATCGCGGGGATGCCGAAGCACTCAACGACGCGCTACAGAAGTTCGCGGCCACGGAAGAAAAAGTGCACGAAGTGGTCTTACGACCGGGGCCGGCTACAGTCAGTTCGTTCAACGCATCGCAAACCATGGACTATAACTGGAGTCTGCATCTGGTCGGCGGGATTGCGCGAGCTATGTCACAAAAAGATCAGGGGGCCCAAATCTGGAGCAAGTACCCGATCTTGACGGTTTATGTGGCCGGTACGATAGAGCTGGACAAAATCAAGATCCCCAAGGACGTCACTCTGCTTCAACTGGCCGACCTGGAACAACGTTATACCAAGGGACTGACGAGTACCGACATTACGGTGCGCGGCTGGAGCGCAGGGCAACTGGCGAGGCTGGATCCTTATAGCAAACCCAGCATGGAAACGATTGCGAAATTATTATCGAGTAAAGAAAAGTGGGTCCGCCGAAATGCCGTGGGGGCACTGGCGACCTTCGGCAAACAGGCCGCGCCGACACTGCCCGCATTGCGTGACGCACTCAAGACCGATGACAAACAGTTGAAAACGCAAATTGAAAATACGATACAGACTATCGAACAGGCACCTGATAGATCCGCAGAGAAAAAACAACACCAGGAAACCCTCGGGAAGATCAGTCAGTTTTGTAAGTCGCTAAAAAAGTGAGACGGGCTTCGTACTTTTGTCATTGATCATAAATCATGAGCGACGCAAGAATCAAACAGAACAAACCTTCCCCGTTCACAAGGAACCTTCTCATGTCTGCACGAAAACGGGCCTTGTCGTCACTGACATTTTTCGGTCTTCTGCTATCGGTGACTGTCGCCTGGGCAATTGGATTTGAAATTGGTCAGTCGAAAGAAGAACTGGAACTCAAATATGAGATCTCCGTAGTGGATCATGGCACCGGCCGGGTAACCGTCAATCTGGTCATCGCCGACGAGGGAAAGTTGAAGCCACTCGATTCCGTCGATTTAGTGATTTCCTCCGAAGACGGGACCACCCGTCCGGATCTTTCGGTTTCCCTGGCGACCAGAAAGGAAGATGGAAAATTGCGCGTGCGAGCGCATATGAAAAAGGAACTGGCTGAACGGGCACAGCTTCAACTCAAGACCGGGACCAATCCTCGAACTGGAAAACCGGCACTGTTGGCCTGGTTTTATTATCCGATCTCTGTGGCGGAATTGATTAAGAAACAGAAGTAGAAACCAATCGAAGAAACAGCCGCATTGCTTCTCGTTCCTCTTTGAGATTGATCTTCTCTCCACCAGCATTCTCATGATTTAAAATCTCCTGTTGACAGCCTGCATCAGCTTAGTAGGATTCGGATTCCTGCATCGCGGAAACAACGTCTTTACCTTCCAGCACTCGATATCATTCCAGGGATCGGTTCATGAGTACTCAACCAGAAAAGAAGCAATGTGTCTTAGTCACCGGCGCCTCGGCCGGATTTGGCAAGCTGGTCGCGGAAAAACTGCTGGCGAAAGGTTACACCGTGTACGCGGCGGCCCGGCGTGTGGAGAAGATGCGAGACATCGAAGCGAAAGGTGCCCACATCCTGCAGATGGATGTCACGGATACCGAGTCAGTCAAAGCAGGCGTCGACCAGATCATTACCGAACAGGGACGAATTGATGTGCTGTTCAACAACGCCGGCTATGGTTCGTACGGCACGATCGAATGTGTGCCGCTTGAGGAAATTCAGTATCAATACGATGTGAACGTCTTCGGACTGGCACGGCTGGTTCAAGCGGTACTGCCTCAGATGCGGAAGCAGCGTAGCGGCCGCATCATCAATACGGCGTCGGTCGTGGGGCATGTCTCGACCGCAGTCCTAGGCTGGTATGCTTCGACGAAATTTGCAGTCGAAGGTTTTTCGGACGCGCTGCGGATGGAAGTCAAACAGTTTGGTATCGATGTCGTGCTGATCGAGCCGGGAGCCGTCAAAACCGAATTCGACGAAGTCGCCTTTGCCAAACTGGACAGTCTGGATCATGCAGAAGATTACCAGCCGCTGGTCGCCGCCTTTCGAAAATTCACCAGCAAGCTGTACTCCAAGAGCCCCGGTCCCGAAAGCACAGCGAACGCGGTGGTCAAAGCCATTGAAGCTAAACACCCAAAAACCCGCTACGCCACCACGATGGACTCCAAATTCCTGCCCCGCGTGAAACGGCTCTTTTCAGATAAACTGTTTGATAAAATCGTGCTTAGTCAGATGAAGTAGTGTTTCTTGAAAAGAAAGAAGCCTTGAATATCAGACGGGGATTGATCGCTGAATGCGTTGCTCCATGCTTGTGGTGGCTATAACACCCTTTTTTTTATGGTATTTCAATGAGATCGATGAAATAGACAGCGGCAGACAGACTCATAAGCTTGAAATGTTCTGAATTTTGTGCAGGGAACTAATTTCGAAACATAGCATTTGCCAGTAAGCCAAATGCAAAAGCAGAGGCCAATAGAAACAGGCCTCCACCGGTGAAGCTATTCGACCCCACTGAGACACCAGCACCGAAAATCCCGGCAAAGCCAGTCAGAATCGAACAAACATAAACCAGCCCCGCTTCTGCAGAGCCTCTCTGTTTTTCTGCTTTGTGATCATCTTCGCTCATAACAGGGCTCCTTAAGTGTATTTCTTGAATTCCAGTATATGGGTGGTTTCACTTTTCATCTGTTTTATTATGTTTCCGCTTACCCGGTTTCAATTCGGGCTGCTGGTGTTCGGAGTAGAGTTGTTTGATGTGGACTTCGGGGTCGCCTGTAATCAGGCGGGAGCGTCTTGTTTTCCAGATGTAGTTCCAGCACCAGTCGAGCATGACTTTGAAACGGTTGCGGAAGCCAACCAGGAACATCACGTGTAATACGTTCCAGGAAATCCAGCCCAGAATGCCGCCGTAATGGATCTTGCCGATTGCGGCGATCGCGTTGCCGCGGCCGATCATCGCCATCGAACCTTTATCGTGATAGCTGAACTGGGGGCGTTCTTGCGGCGCGTTGCCGGCGACTTCGGCTTTGATGATTTCCGCGACGAAACGGCCGGTTTGAATGGCGCCCTGTGCGAGGCCGGGAACCGGGGTTCCTGTTGTGGCATCGGTCGCGTGGGCGGCGTCTCCCACGACGAAGACTTCCGGATGATTGGGAATCGAGAGATCAGGGCCGACGACGATCCGGCTGCCTCGATCCACTTCCGTGTCTAATGTTTTGGCGAGTTCCTGACCCTGTACGCCGGCCGCCCAGAAGACATTTTCGGCCTGAATCGTCTCATCGCCGATTACGACCCCTTCGGCGGTCACATCCGTCACATGCACATTCAGATGAATTTCGACCCCCATCTTTTCGAGCACCTGTTGTGCCCGCACACCAAGATCCTCGGGCATGGGGCCTACGAGTCGCTTTCCGCCATCCACTAAGATGACCCGTGCCATACCGCTATGGATATTGCGAAATTCCCGGGGTAGTGTTTCCGTGGCGACTTCTTTGACGGCTCCTGCCAGTTCGACGCCGGTCGGACCGCCGCCGACGATGACGAACGTGAGTTTATTGCGACGGGCCTCTTCGTCGGCTTCCCACTCTGCTTCTTCAAATGCCAGGAACAAGCGTCTGCGGATTTCGAGCGCGTCATCGAGTGACTTCAAGCCGGGAGCATGCGCCCGAAATTCGTCATGGCCGAAATACGACTGCTGTGCGCCGGACGCGATCACCAGATAGTCATAGTCTAATTCGCCGCCGTCAAATTGCACCAGTTTTTTGTCGAAATCGATGGCAGTGACTTCGCCCAGCGCGACATGCACGTTTTTCTGCTTCCACAGGATCTTGCGAATTGGAGCAGCGATATTCGCCGGATCGAGCTCTCCCGTCGCAACCTGATACAATAGCGGCTGGAACAGGTGATAATTGTGTTTGTCAACCAGATCGATCTCGACAGGGGCGTCCTTCAAGGACTTGGCGACATTGATGCCGGCAAAGCCCCCTCCGATGATGACAATCCTTGGCAAATTCGAAGAACGACGCATAGTTTGCAAATCCCTGGTTTGAGTACGGAAGCGCTGTTTACTTTGAATGTCGGTTCGAACGGGAATCCGCCTTTAATCAAAGACGTGGCCATGTTCGTAGCGTTCGTCTATACCAGCCGCTGCGGTGAGTGCGGCGACATTGGATTTTGTGAAGAAACCTTCGTAGCCGTGACAACGCTCCACGTATTCCGTAATTAAAATGGAGTAAGCGGAGTGTTTCGAGAAGATCTGTTTCAGATTCGGCTCATCCAGGCATTCGCCGACCACATTCGCCAGGAAGGGGATGCCTTTCTCTTTCAGCGTATTCACCACATAATCGACATTCTTTTCGCCAGCCCGGTGATTGCCGTCAATGACTTCATAAGCGATGTGATGCAGACGGCGACCATAGTTGCGGACGAAGTCTTCTGTCGGCATGGGCAGATTATCAAAGGAATTTACGAAGGAAGGTGTATTGTTAGCGGTAAACACTTTCGCGGGCGATTTTTTATCGTCATCGACATAACCGTTGCGGGTTACATTCGTCGAAGAATTCATGGCGGCGATATTATAAGCACCCCAGAAATAGTGATTGGACATCGTCAAAAACTCGAGAATGGCATCTTCGCGTTCGCCGGCCAGAATGCGGGTCGCCAGGTGATCGACTCCCAGAACCAGCGAATTGAGTTTTTCTGCTTCGGCAAACTGCACGACTTGATTCAGTGAATCCGCAACCGACGTATCCAGTTCGAATCGGGTTCCCAAATTCAGGGCGTCGAAATCATCGATCTCGACCTGCGTGTAACCGACGCGATTGCAAGTAAAGTCTGAAGGGAAGGTAAACGCGAAATGGGATTCCGTAAAGAACGGGTTTTTGGTTTCGTGATGGTAATTGAAGCGAATGTTATGCGACTCGAGCGTTTTTTGTGTTTCAGCGACATCTTTAGTGCTGAAAATCTCGCCAATATAGCGTGCGTTCGGCTTCTGGCTGGAGAGCGGATACAGCCGATTATACATCGTGATTTCATCTGCATAATCTTTTGCCAGCGGTTCCAGAATAAACAGCCGTGGGTATTCGGGCTGTGAAGTGAGAACATACACATTATGTGTGGTATTCTTGAAGGCGGCTGTGAATCGATAGGGGCCCATCAGATAGAGTTCGTGCAGGTAAGGCAGGGCGTCTCCCTGTTCGACCTGGATTACGATTCCGCGCATGGTTTCCAGTAGATCATCAATCCCGCTGCTCTGGCGACGTTCGCAAATTTTCACCCGGTATTCGTTAAAAAAATCGGAATTCTTTTTGTCGCCACCCGGTTGATATTCTACTGGATTGATACTCACTGAAAACTCCTTTTAACTTAGTATGCCTGGTTATGTCTGATTCGAATCGTATGAAAGGAAATACAGACGGGCCTGAATCTCCGTCAGGCCGCCTCTCTATGCTTATCTTACTGCATGCTTATGTTACTGCATCGATGAATATTTGTAATGTTGGTTCCATTTCCTTTTCCTATTTTTCGTGGACCAATTTCCAATCCAAAACTTAACAAAACAGGCTTCCTTCTGGAAAAGCAGAAATGGTTGACGCAAATTCTGAATGACTTACCGCGCCTTGCGGGTTATGCTGGACATACTGTATCAATTCAGGGCTTTGATGTGTAGAGGGGATTGGAAGACGAATGAAAGGCATTTCAGACTCGCAAAAATTGAACTGGCTGTCTGTGTTGACCGTGATCTGGTGCCTGCTGTCAAGCGATGCTGGTTTTCCGACTTCGCTTGCTGGGGCAGAATCCGTACTAACGCCGAATATCGTGCTGATCATCTCAGACGATCAGACCTTCCGCGATTTCGGATTCATGGGCAACAAAGAAATTCAGACGCCGCATATCGACCGGCTGGCTCAGCAGTCGGCCCGTTATGTGAATGGCTATCTGCCGACGAGTGTCTGCAGCCCTTCGCTGGCGACTCTGCTGACGGGCCTGTATCCGCATCAGAGCGGAATTCACTATAATCATCCGCCGCCGGGTAATAGTGCGTTTAATAAAATGACGTCTCGGAAAGAGTACGAAACCAGTCGTGGTAACGCGTTTCGCCTGATTCAGAACGTGGAGACACTGCCCCGCATTCTGGCGGCTCACGGTTATCGCTGTCTGCAAACGGGCAAATTCTGGGAAGGCCATTATCGCAATGCTGGTTTTACGGAAGGCATGACAGTCTTCAAACCGGTACCGGGACAGACCTTTGGTGGGAACCGCAAGTTGGCGAACGGAGAACTCGCCGCGCATGGAAACGGAGACTGGGGACTCAAAATCGGCCGCGAAACGATGCAGCCGATTTATAAATTCGTGCGCGACTGCGAACAAAAGTCCACACCCTGGTTGGTCTGGTACGCGCCGTATCTGCCGCACCAGCCGCATGATTCACCGAAAAAGTATTTCAACTTGTACCGTAATAACCCGCGCGTTTCCAAAGAGGAAATTGCCTACTACGCGAGTTGTTCCCAGTTCGATGAGACCGTTGGCGCGCTGATTCAGTTTGTCGAGCGGGAATCCGACGCCAGGAACACGCTATTCTTATTCGTGATCGATAACGGCTGGACGCCGGGAACGAAGCCGATGAAATATCGCGAGAATTTCCATCACACCAAAGCCAGTAAACGTTCGCCGTTTGAAGACGGGCTGCGTTCGCCAATATTGATTCGCTGGGACGGCGTAACGAAACCAGCAACACACACCGCACTCGTCAGCAGTATCGATGTTGTGCCGACGTTGCTGCAGGCAGCCGGGCAGGGGGCCGCAGCACAGAAGCTACCGGGCGTGAATCTAATGCCGTCCGCGAAAGGCGAAACAAAGTTACCCACGGATCGCGCCGTGTATGGTGCCATCTATCCGGGAGATGCCAGTTCGCTGGGGCATCCAGAGCGGGATGTGGCGCATCGCTGGATTCGCAAAGGGAACCTCAAGCTGATTACCGTACATAATACAAACGCGCAAGGGAAAACGTGGAATAATTATACGCACGGCGATGTCTTGTTTGATCTATCGCAAGATCCGGGTGAGACGCAGAACCTCATCAACAACGCCGACACTGCCGCATCTCTGGCAGAAATGAGAAGACTACTGGACACGTGGTGGAATCCCGCAACCGCTGATTAAACAGCGTCTCTCTTTAAAGAATGCCATACTTCGCAAAGGCTTCCGTGGCTGACATGCCTGCTTTGATACTGTCGCGGAACGTGTTTTCTTCGTGCACTTTTTTCCAGGCGAGCTGAATGACTTCGGCTTCCACTTCCTGGGGGACGACGGCGATGCCATCGACGTCTGCAAATACGAGATCGCCGGGAGAGAAGAGGACGCCGCCGATTTCCACGGGCACATCGATGTCGATAATCCGCTGGCGATCTTTACTATCATAGGGTGAGGTTCCCACGGCCCAGACCGGGAAGGGCATGGCCCGCATCTGCCGGACATCGCGAACGGCACCATCGATGATCGCGCCCGTACAACCACGGTGTTTGACAACCGTTGAAAGCAATTCCCCCCAGATGCCCGAACGCATCGAACCACTGGCGGCGGCGATGAAGACTTCGTCGGCGTTGATCGAATCGACGGCTTTCAGCTCCAGTTCATAAGGGCTGGGATCACTGTGGTACATATCGGCCCAGAGACTGGTTTTACAGCGTCCCACGACGACTTCCTCGACCGTCATCGGCAATAATTCTTTGCGCGGCGACTGATTCGTCAGGCCGATGGAATCCAGCGCATCACAGATGATGGCGGAATGCAGGAATTGACGCATCAGCTCCAGGGTGATTGTTTCCGGTTGCGATTCATTCATGGTTTGCTCGTATTCTGCTAAATTTGGCTTGAAATTTGTTTGGCTGTTTTGACCACTGCTTTGATAAATCGTGGTAACGCTTTTGCATCCGCGCGAGCCGTTGGCACACTCAGGCTGATGGCCGCGATGATTTCTCCGTCCTCAGAAACAGGGGCTCCAATGCAGGTGACGCCGACATCGTTCTGATCCTGTTCGACCGCGTAGCCATCTTTCTGGGCACGCTGATGGATTTTACAGAGCTGTTTCTTATCGATCACAGTTTCTGTCGTTCGCGCAATGAGTCGAGTACGAGCGATGAGTGAGTCCCATGCTTCATCACGCAACTCTGCTGTGATCGCACGACCCAGAGAGGTTGAATAAAACGGATCGGTGCTATTCGATTCTACAATGCGTCGTAAGGGATGCGTGCTCTCGATCACGCGTAAATAACGGACGCTGGTTCCGCGCAGAACGCCGAGATTGACGGTTTCCCCTGTCTCTTGATGCAGGGCACGCAACGCAGGATCGGCGATTTCTGTCAGCCGGTCTTCCATCTTTCCCAAAGCCAGACGTCGCAACTTCGGCGTAATCTGATAGACCCCTTTTTCGACGCGGCTCACGTATCCCAGTTCGACCAGCTCTCCGAGAATGCGATGCACGGTGGGCTTATGCAGGCCCAGTTCCTGAACGATTTCCAGCAATGTTTGCGCACCGTCCGAGGTTGCCAGCACTTCAAGTACGTGCAGAGCTTTGCCGAGAGATGTTGCTTCCGTCGTCAAGGGCATTCCGAATTTGATCCGCTGGAAAGAGTGAAAAATGAGATGCAGGCCGCTGCTTGCAACCTTCCAGACGTTTCATTATAGTGAATACACCGTTCCATCATAAGATATACAACTGAAGTTTTCCACGTTTTTTATTGAGGGGCCTGTGATGCGTGTCGGAATAATCGCACTGCAACACGAATCCAATACGTTCATCCAATCGGCAACGACGCTATCCGATTTCGAATATGACGTGCTGGCGACCGGTGATGAGATTTATCCGATCTTTAAAACCTCGGCGCATGAAATTGGTGGGTTCTTCGCCGGCCTGGCAGAAACGGAGCTCGAAGCGGTTCCGATTTTCGTCGCTCGTGCGCTGCCGGGGGGGACGATCACTGCGGAGACCGTGGAGACGCTGATCCAGAACATGCTGCACGAACTACAGCAGGCGGGGCCGCTGGACGGATTACTCGTCGCGCCACATGGTGCAGGTGTCAGCGAAAACGAGCGGGACCTGGACGGTTATTGGCTGACACTGGTTCGTGAGCAGGTAGGACCTGAACTGCCCATCGTTTGTACGCTGGATGCACATGCGAATGTTTCTCAAACGATGATTGATGCCTGTGTTGCGACGATTGTGTATCGGACCAACCCGCACATCGATCAGAAGGACCGGGGCATTGAAGCGGCTCGACTCATGCAGCGGATTCTGAACGGGGACGTCAAACCAACACAAGCCGCCTGCTTTGTGCCGGTGGCGATTAATATTGAACGGCAACATACATCTTCTGAGCCGTGCGCATCGTTATATCGACAAGCGGATCAGATGCTGGATGAGTCGGGCGTGCTGTCGAACAGCGTGATTCTAGGATTCCCTTACGCCGATGTGGAGGAGATGGGGTCCGGGTTTATTGTGGTGACGGATAACGACCCGAGTCGTGCGCAAGAGTTAGCGAATCAATTGGGAGAATCCCTGATCGTACGACGCGAGGAATTTGTGGCGCACCTGGTCGGCATTGAAGTGGCCCTTGACCAAGCGGAAGTACTGGAAGGCCCGATCTGTTTTCTGGATATGGGGGACAATATCGGCGGCGGTTCTCCCGCGGATGGCACGACCATTTTACACGCGATTCAACAACGTCAGGGGCCGAAGAGCTTTGCCTGCCTGTATGATCCCGAGGCAGCGCAAACGGCGATTGCAGCCGGAGTAGGAGCAACGTTATCCGGACTGGCGATGGGGGGAAAAACGGACAACCAGCATGGGGCACCACTGATTACTGATGTTACTGTCGTCAGTCTGCATGATGGTCATTTCACCGAATCGCAGGTACGTCATGGCGGCAAAACAGAATATCAGATGGGTCCGACGGCGGTGGTGCAAACCGATTTCGGATTGACGATCATGCTCAACAGTCATCGCACGCCTCCCTTCAGTCTGGGACAATTAACGTCTTGCGGAATTAAACCCGCCGATTATCATATTCTGGTCGCGAAAGGAGTGCAGGCACCGCTGGCGGCTTATAAACCGGTCTGCCCGAATTTGATCCGTGTGAATACGCCGGGCGTCACTTCAGCCGACATGAAACAGTTTAAATATCAGTATCGCAGACGACCTCTGTTTCCCTTTGAATCCATCGACTAATTCGAGTCTCTTTCACCTTAAAGGAAGTCCCATGCAGATCACAAAAATCGAAACATCGATTGCGGAATCGATCATGCCCGGTCTGCTGCTGGTGCGGATTCATACCAGCGAGGGAATCGTCGGTTGTGGCGAGACCTATTATGCGCCACATGCTGTCGCCGCGATGATTCACGACTGGATGTCGCATTACCTGATGGGGAAGAACCCCCTCGATATCGAAGCGCACTGGCGGTTTCTGTATGAACGTGCCACGAACTTTGGTTCACGGGGAACCGAACTGCGGGCGATTTCCGCCATTGACTTGGCATTGTGGGATATCTTCGGTCAGGTGACTGCTCAACCGGTGTGGCAATTACTGGGGGGCTGCGTGCAGGAATCGATCCGCACCTATAACAGTTGCGGCGGCCCTTCGTATGGTGGCACAAGCGATACCAAAAACGTGGTTCACACCTGGCCCGGCTATGGTTCGGTGGGAAATCAGGGACCGTTGAATGATTACTGGTCCGCAGTGAATGCGCCGGTGGCGTTGGCAGAATCTCTGCTGGCGGAAGGCTATCAGGCACTCAAGGTCTGGACGCTTGATTTCGCCGCCCACAAAACCAACGGGCCGTTACATATCACTCATAAAGATATTACACAGGCACTGGAACCGTTTCGGAAAATTCGGGAGACGTTGGGAAACAACATCGAACTGATTATCGATGGTCACGGATTTTTTCAACTCGCCCCGGCATTACGGATTGCCAAGCGACTGCGGGAATACGACATTCTCTGGGCGGAAGATCTGCTGCGGGTCGATTGCGTGGATACGTTGAGTGATTTTCGTGATAAAGCGGAGATCCCCGTAGCGGTGAGCGAAATGTTTAACGGCCCTGATGATTATCGGCTGGCACTCGAAAAGCGGGCCGCCGATTTTGTGATGATTGATCCAACGTGGGTCGGCGGGATCTCGCAGACCAGAAACATCACGCGGCTGGCACAGTTTTATAATGTGCCTGTTGTAATGCATGATTGTACCGGACCACTGACGCTGCTATCGGGCGTGCATGTCGCCGCCAGTTCAAATAATGTCGCCTGGCAGGAAAGTTTAAGGGCGCATTTGCGAATCCTGTATCCGCAATTGATTGACAAGCAAATCCAGGTGGATGATGGGCGGATTCTGATCCCTCAAACGCCGGGCCTGGGGGTGGCCTGGTTGCCGGAATTATTCGTGCCTGGGGAAAATCAGTATCGCATCACGGAAATCTCGAAATAGTCTATCGAGTATGTTATTGCAGTCCGATAATGTTTCCTTGTTCGTCGATATCGATTCGCAAGGCAGCCGGCTCGGAAGGCAGGCCGGGCATCGTACGAATTTCGCCGCATAAGGCATACAGAAAACCGGCACCAGCAGAGAGTTTCATATCGCGCACCGGGAACGTGAATCCCTGAGGTCGTCCCAACAGGCTCGGATCGTGCGAAAGCGAATATTGGGTTTTCGCGATGCAAACCGGCAGATTGCCATATCCGAGTTGTTCATATTGCTGAATCCGACGTCGGGCCTTTGGTTCATATTCCACAGATGCAGCCCCGTAAATTTTGGTGGCGATCATTTCAATTTTGTCTTCGATCGACATTTCAAGGGGATACAGATATTGAAACTGATTTGGCTGACTGGCGGCGTTAACGACGGCTTCGGCCAGTGCGATCGAACCTTGTCCGCCCCGCGCAAATGCGTCAGTGATCACGGCGGCCACCGCCCCTTGTTCCAATGCAATTCGTTGGATTTCCGCAAGCTCCGGTTCACTGTCGTTAGGAAACGCGTTGATCGCGACCACCACGGGAAGCCCATATTGTTGAATAATGTCGAGGTGCGCTTTTAAATTGACAGCGCCAGCACGAATTGCATCCAGATTTTCTTCCAGAAGCTCTGCCGGCAACGGTCTGCCCGGACGGACTTCAAACAGTCCGCTCTGTAGCTTCAACGCGCGGGCCGTGCAGACCAGGACTTCGGCGTCTGGCTTGAGACCGCTGGTACGACATTTGATATCGAAAAACTTTTCCGCACCGCAATCGGCACCGAAGCCGCTTTCGGTGACGACATAATCGGCCAGACGAACGGCGATGAGATCGGCCACAATGGAACTGTTGCCGTGTGCAATATTTCCGAAGGGGCCCGCATGCACGAGAAAAGGTGTCTGCTCACAACTTTGCACCAGGTTTGGTTGTAAGGCATCGACTAACAGCGCCGCCATCGCACCGGCACAGCCTAACGTTTCTACTGTGACAGGCTGCTTTTCATAAGTCATACCGACGACGATGCGTCCCAACCTTAATCTGAGATCTGCAAGATCGGTTGCCAACGCGAGAATCGCCATGACTTCGGAAGCCGCCGACAGTTCGAAGCCGGTCTCGCGCAGAGGTGCCTGGGGAACTTGATCCAGGCCGGTGATGATATGCGCCAAACCGCGATCGCATAAATCCAGCACGCGTTTCCAGGTGATCGTGGCGGGATTGATTTGCGGTGTTTTTTTTCGCTTCAGATGATTGTCGATGATACTGGCCAGCAGATTGGTCGCCGACGTTACCGCGTGCATGTCACCGGTAAAATGCAGGTTGATGTCGGCCTGCGGTTCCAGAGTACACTTTCCTCCGCCGGCACCGCCCCCTTTGATGCCGAATACCGGCGCTAATGAGGGTTCACGCAGTGTGCCGATGGTGGAGTGGCCCAATTGGGATAGTGCCATTGCCAGCCCGATCGCGGTGACGGTTTTGCCTTCGCCTAACGGAGTCGGGTTGATCGCAGTCACGCCGATATATTTGGCAAGCGGTCGATCGTTGAGTCTCTGCGAGAGCCCGTGGGCAAGTTTGGCTTTATAGCGTCCGTAAGGCTCATAATCGTTACGACTCAACCCCAATCCTGCGGCGATCGAATCGATTTCCTGCAGGCTCTGATCATGAGAGCTGGAATGACTTGGTTGACTCATGCGCTGCTTCCTGGGAGTTTAAATTCTGGCCGATTAAAATCACTGTCGTAATAGGGGAATCGACTTTTCAAACGATTCAACTTCGAATTCTTTCTGTCAGTCATTGTGGAATTAAACATAAATGTCAAGAATCTAAGGATAACGACGCTTTCTTCCAGAGCGTAGCAGGAATTGGACTCAACGCAGGCGCGAATGCGTTACAACGGTTCGAAGCGATTGAAAGAAACCAGCCATGCAACTGACTTCTGTGGTAACACCATTTACGGATGATAATCTGCGGTTACTCGCTCAGATCGGCGTGACACATGTTACGATTCGGTATCCCGGCAGGGGACGAGAATGTCTGGAAACGATCAAAACGCAAGTTAATTCGTGTGGCCTGAAGATTGCCGCCATCGAAGGTTATTTGCCCATCGAAAATATCAAGCTGGGCAATGAGCGCTTTGATGCTGAGATCGAGGAGATGACGGAACTGTTGCAGAATATGCAACAGGTTGGCATTCCATTTGTCTGTTACAATTTTATGGCGGGGACAGACTGGGTGCGGACGAAGCTCGATGTGCGCGAACGGGGTGGCGCTCTGGTGACGGGCTTTGATGTGGAACAGGCAGAGCAGGCAGTTTCATTATCTGAAACCACACGAGAGAAAAATGAGAGTACGATAACTGCTGAAGAACTGTGGAGTAATCTAGAACGCTTCCTGACAGCGATGACTCCCATTGCCGAAGCGTGCGGCGTGACTCTGGCGATGCACCCTGATGATCCCCCCCTCGATTCCTTTATGGGCAAAGCACGGATTATGAATTCGGTGGCGGGTTTTGAAAAACTGATGCAGCTCGTGCCAAGTCCGGCGAATGCGATCTGTTTCTGCCAGGGAACGTTTGCGGAAATGGGCGTGGATATTCCCGATACGATTCGGCAATTGGGGCCGCATATCAAGTATGTGCATTTCCGTGATATCAAAGGCACCCGCGAACAATTTGTGGAAACATTTCACGATAATGGACCGACCGACATGTACGCCGCGATCAAAGCGTATCAACAAATTGGTTTTACGGGCCCGATCCGGCCCGACCATGTGCCTCAACTGGTGGGAGAAGAATCGGGGGAACCTGGCTATACGATGCTCGGTCGTCTGCATGCGTTTGGGTATCTGCAAGGCCTGATTGAAGCAGGCCGAAATGATCAGGAAGCATAACATCAATCGATGACAGGAGTTCGAAACTACGTCACATCACAGGCCGTTGATTTGTCTAGAATCCCATAAATTTGAACTGACTGGTAGCTGCAGGGGTGATTCCGTGTATAATCATTAAAAGCAGAACAACTAACCCAGTTGTTGTAGATTCAAATTGAAGACTCACAGGATGTGAGGGGAAGCGTTAGTATTTACTGACAATCGGGCAGGAGGCACGAACTGATGGGTGTGTTGCACGTGTCTGCGTTCTTTTCTCGAACACGAATTTTCTCTGATCTGGAGTCAGTCTCATGCGTATCCGAATGATGTTAGCCGCGGCCGCTGTTGTCGCTTGTTTCACAATGATGCCCCAAGATTCCGAAGCGGGTAGACGGGTATCTTATTACCGTGCGCCGTTTGCTTATGTGGGGCCTGCGCCTGTTTATGCCATGCCGGCTCCTGTCAATACTGCTTACTACGTACCTGCGATGACCGCCTATTACGCACCTGCGTTAGTGCCAGCGCCTGTTATGGCTCCGGTTTATTATCGACCCGCTCCTGTGGTTGTGCAGCCAGTGACAACCTACTATGCACCGCCAGTCCCGTATTACTCTCCCCGTAAAGTCGTGTATAAAACACGCGGACCAAGACTATTTGCACCGAATTATAAATCGGTTGTGAGATACAAATAAGCAATCTACGACAGGTAGGGGGCGACCCATGTGTCGCCCCGCACGGTCGACGTTCCACTTTTATCGTGGTTTAAATAGCCTTAATGGTTCCCTCGAATGAGGGAGTCCTCATCGAGTTTTAATAGGCGGGCGGACACATGGATCCGCCCCTACGTTTCAGGCACAGAAAAAGGGTAAGATTTCTATTTTCAAGAAATCTTACCCTTTCTTTTTTAAGTGCTGTTCTTGTTGAATCTCACTAACAGTGCCACACGTTATCAGTTTCCATGCATTTAGAACCTGCCGAGATGTTTCCGGCAGGCTCTTTTGGTTCGAATTGTGATCAGTTTACAGCGTCCAACCTTTGCGGTATTCGCGTTGGATGTACTGGGCGGCTTCAGGGACGTTGGTTACTTTGAGGTTTTCTGCGTCCCATTCGAGCTTCTTCTGACCGGCGCGATACGAGACATTGCCCAGCAGCACGGTTTCGGTCAAAGGACCGGCGTAACCGAAGTTACTGCCTGTAGGTGTACCGTTGCGGATCGCGTCCAGCCATTCGATGTGATGCGACTTGGGACGGGTCAGATACGGTTCCACTGGTTTGGCTTCTTTGCCAGCTTCCATGAAGACCTTGTTCGAGCCATAGTCGGCGAGCAAGCGACCGTCTTCGCCTTCAAACAGCACAGCACTATTCTTTTCGTAGATTTCTGCGCCTTTAGGCTTCCAGCCGCCATGATACCAGGTCATGTGCACGGGGGGCAATTCTTCGCGTGCTCCGAACTCGTAATCGACGCGCATCTGGCTGGGACAATCGTTCTCGCCTCCATGCCCTTTTTCGCCGACACCGACAACGGTTTTGGGGTATTTCAGCTTCAGAGCCCAGAAGGGAAGGTCCATGTAATGACAGCCGAAGTCGCCTAACTGTCCGTTCCCAAAATCCCACCAGTAGCGCCAGTTGAAATGGAAACTCGTTTCATTATAAGGGCGAAACGGCGCGGGGCCGATCCACTGATCGTAGTTGACGTAGGCGGGTGGATTATTTTCCTTGGACCGCTTACCTTCCGTCCGCACGCCACCGCCGACCCAGACATGCACACGTTTGACGGGACCAATCACGCCGGACTGAACCATTTCCACGACTTTACGATAGTTATCGGTCGCGTGAATCTGATTGCCCATCTGTGTGGGGACGTCGGCTTTGGCTGCCAGGTCGGTCAGCACACGTGCTTCGTAGACGGAATGCGTTAACGGTTTTTCACAGTAAACGGGCAAACCTTTTCGCAGTGCCATCGCGGTTGCGGGGGCATGCATATGATCGGGCGTACTGACGAGCACACCATCCAGATCCTCGCGGTCCAGGGCTTTGCGATAATCATCGTAGGTGTCTGCTTTGGGGAATTCTTTGGAGGCTATATCCAGACGCTTTGCATCAATGTCACAAAGTGCTACGAAGTTTTCTGATTTCGTGCCGGTGATATTGGAGTACGCACGGGCGGCGACACCAATGGTTGCCAGATTCAATTTTTCATTGGGGCTTTTACTTTTGGTCGCGGCTTCGAGCGATTCCAGCGGCAGGGCATTGGTGAATGCAGGAACGGCGGTTCCTGCGATCAACGCTTTCTTGAGAAACTCACGGCGGTCGACAGAATTTGGCATGGAAATTCTCCTTGTGGTGGGTAATCCAGGGTGCGTGTGGAATCAATCATGAACTCACCTGACCAGCAACAAAAAACACCTCTTATTCAGATGTCTCCCGTTTCACTGCAGGTAAAGGCAGGCTGTCAGTGATAATATATTAATGTCTTTAATATATCGCATGAGAAAACGGAAATCGAGCCTATTATGCTAAAACGCGGGAATTTTCAGTGTGTGACGCACTGGAATGGGACAATCAGTTCGAGGTTTCCGAAGTCAGGTCTTCCGAAATACTGACTGCTTTTTCGACGCCAGAAATCAACTGATCAAGGCGGAATGGTTTGTAGAGCACGCATTTGAGGCCGAGTTGGCGTGCTTTCACAATCGAGTGCGTGGGGTCATAGCCAAAGCCTGTCATCAGAATGACAGGCAGATGCTCATGAATTTCTCGGATCTGGGCGAAGCAATCATACCCGTTCATATCGGGCAGGCGGATATCGGCGATGACCACATCGTAGTGAAAACTACGGACCATCAGAAATGCTTCTTCCCCATCATGGGCGGTTTCCACTTCACACCCAAGTCGACCGAGGAGTTCGTGAGCGGCCCGTCTGACGGAGGCATCACTGTCAACGACCAGAATCCGCTTGTTGAGCAACTTGGGATTCACCTGTCTCATCGTGGGCACGTTATGATGATGGGGCGTCTGGGGAGCAATTTCGTCTCCCACCTGTTGAATCAGTTGCTTAATATGGCGAGTGTCTTTAAGGATACGCTGCAATCGCTCGCACACATTTGGCTCGTGACCAATATACCGCTCCAGAATCCAGGCTGTATCGTTGAGGATCTCATCGACGGGATCGACGACCCCACGCATAATTAATTCCGTACTGGCAGACGCCGTGGTTAATTTTTCGACGACCAGTAATTCAAGCGTATTTAATGCAATCGCGACTTCACGACTGAATAATTCCAGGAAATGCAGATCATTTTCATCAAAGGCTCCGGCATGCGGGCTTTCCACATTAAATGTGCCGAGGACTTCATCATGTAGATTGAGGGGAACTGTCAGAGAACTATGGGCATTCGGTGCCCCCGTCATATACAGCGGGTCGTGTGCGGTGTCTTCACACAGATAACTTTTTCCGGTGGCTGCTACAAAGCCGGTCACACCGTTTCCTTCAGGCTCAGCGAAGAGAGTCCGGTCAGCCGCCACCTGCTCCATCCCGACCGCCAGGAGCACATCCAGACGATTCGTGGTTTTATCGAGAATACGAATTTCAACCGTTTCAAATTCCAGCAGGTCCTGAGTATAGTGCAGGATTTTGGCTTTTAATAATTCGACCCGATCATCGACCGTCATTTCGAAGATTTCTTCGGGAGAAAGATCTCCCAGTTCCAGACCAGCCTGATAAATGGCATTCAGTTTTTGCCGCTGCAGCACTTCATCGGAGATATCTCTGACACTGGCGACGAGGTAGGTTGGTTGCTGTTCTTCTTCACCTTTGGCTAAAACCGGCATTACCTCTACATCGTAGTAACTTTTATCGCCGACGCGTAATCCGCTTTTGGCAATCGAACGTGTGGAAAACGCGGTATGGAAGGGACTGAAGTCAGGGCCTAAAATTTCGGGTGCCCCAAATGCGTCATAGAATGAAGAACCAACCAGAGGCGCTTCCTGACCACAAAGAGTGGCGAGCTGATGATTCGACCAGACAATCCGCAAGTCGGCATCCAGTACAACAACAGCGTGAGGTAAAAACTCAAGCAGGGTCCCGGACTGAATCAACGCCAGGGGTAAGATTCCAGGAGAGGCTGGCACGATCAGAGCAGATACATTTCCCTGATCAAATTCGGCAATCCCTTCCGCCAGCGTTTCTGGGGTCACGACCAGATAGTCGTCTGTTGAAAATTGTTCTCTCAACTCAGATGTCTGGTCGTCAGCGAGCCCACAGAAGAGAATTTTTTGCGGATTGGTCACTACAAAATCAGCCTTTGTCCACCAGGACAGTTGATGCTTGACTTAAAAAGGTATCATCAGGTAAAGATACCCGTTGTTTCCGCTAATTATACGATGACAATGAAATTAGTTGAGAAACAAGTCGTATCAATCTTTTATTACGTATTTCAACGTGCGAATGATAGAATACCCACTCAGCTTTTTGCGCTTTTTATTTAAAATATTACACAACATGAAAACTGTAACGATATCGTACCTATGAAATCGGCTTTCTGTCAGTCAAAATTAAGATCCAACGCGTGGAATCTTCAATTTTTTCAGATTTCTGATCCAATTTAAATACTTTTTCTCAAGTTCCCTGTCTATTCCCAAGGTTGGCACGACGCCGATTCCTGCAATCTTCAACACAAGCGAATACAGCAAAATGCCTACTCCCTGGGTCGCCATTCAACGGAACCCGATTTCTGGGACCGGAAATCGGGCCTCACTGCTGATGGAATTAATCTTCCATTTGAAGCAGAATGGGATTCGCCCGCGTCTGTTTTCCAACCGGGATCGCATGCAGAAGATTCTGTCAGCACGTTCAGTCGAAGATCAGCCAGTCTGTGTTGTGGCAGCCGGCGGAGACGGAACTGTTCAGGATGTGGTAAATCGTTACCCTGACCACAAAATCGCCATTCTCCCGCTGGGAACAGAAAATCTGCTGGCCCGTTATTTCGGCGTTGAAAAATCAGGCCAGTTTGTCGCAGAGATGATCGCCGCAGGAAACACGCGGGAGATCGATCTGTGCGAGTTGAATCAACGGAAGTTCATTCTGATGGCCAGCATCGGCTTTGATGCGGCGGTTGTAGAAACGCTGACCCTCCACCGGACAGGCAATATTTCCCACTTAAGTTATCTGAAACCGATCTGGAAAACCCTGTGCGCTTATCCATTTGAACCACTGCAGATTGCTGCTGACGGCGGGGAGGAAATCACAGCCTACCATGCGATTGTGGTGAACATCCCCGCGTATGGATTGAACTTGAATTTTGCACCAGCGGCTAAAGACCATGATGGGCTGCTCGATCTGATCGTGCTCCGGAAAAAAGGAATCTGGAGTATGCTCAAATACGTATTTCGTATCATTCGAGGTACGCACCTGGGTTCCAGAAGCGTGCACAAGCTACAGGCAAAACAGATTCGAATTCAGTCGGCTAAACCAGTTCCCATTCAGACAGACGGTGATGCCAGCGGAGCAACGCCGGCTGAGATCAAAGTCATTCCAGCGGCGGCCCGTTTCATTGTCCCTTGATCAAGACTGTCGAATGATCAATAATTCATCCCTGATGATCATCTCTTAATATAGCAGGAAAGGATTCACCCGTGCCTCAAAATCCCGTCACGATTGGTAACGTTCAATGTGGTACCAATCTCCCTCTCGTCTTTATTGCCGGCCCGTGTGTGATCGAAAGTGAAGAACTGGTCCTGACCACTGCGAAGCAACTGGCGGAAATAGCGGCAAAAGAAAACCTGCCTCTAATTTTCAAATGCAGCTTCGACAAAGCGAACCGAACCAGCGTTGACAGTTACCGTGGGCCAGGGCTCGACAAAGGTCTGGCGATCCTGGCGAAAGTCAAAGAGGAAACGGGCCTGGAAGTCACCACTGATATTCATGAACCATGTCAGGCGGCTCCCGCTGCGGAAGTCTGTCGGATTCTGCAGATCCCCGCGTTTCTGGCGCGTCAGACCGATCTGCTGGAAGAAGCTTCCAAAGCCGCGTTGAAATACCAGGGAGTGGTGAATATTAAAAAGCCGCAATTTGTGGCACCGGAAGATTGCATTCATGCCATCAGGAAATGTGAAGCATTCGGCTTGGACCAGTTGATGCTGACGGAGCGAGGAACCACCTTCGGTTACGGACGACTGGTCAATGACATGCGATGTATTCCCATCATGCAAAATATGGGAACCCCCGTAATTTTTGATGCCACGCACAGTGTGCAGACTCCCGGTGGGAAATCGACGGGCGGACAACGGGAGATGATTCCGTTTCTTGCGCGAGCAGCTGTCGCCTGTGGTTGTGATGGAATTTTTGCGGAAACCCATCCTGATCCGTCTCAAGCGCTCAGCGATGGCCCGAATATGCTGCCACTAAGTGAATTTGCCCAATTTGCGGTTCAATTACAGAAATTCCGCACGCTGGTTAATGAAATCGGACAGTCGACAGACATTCCATCTGATTCAAAATAGGTTATAGTAGAGAGCAGGAACGTTTTCTTATTGTTTTATCTGAAGTTCTTCAGAGAGTCTGACCCGATTATTCAATGCACATTGCCATCCAACTCCGGTGGAAATGTATAGTATCACGAAGCCACGATTGATATGACTTTAGCCAATCTACCACATCGTACCCTGAAATTTCGCCTGTCTATTTTGCTGGGCGTCTGTTTGTTGGGACTGCTATTAGCCATTCCCGCTTGTACTAAAACGGCTGCTCCGCCCGCTCAAAATGCGAATTCGGAAGAGGGTTCACAGAAATCGGAATCAGAGTCGGGGAACCCGGACTGCAATAGCTACATTGATAATGCGATGAGCATGCTGGAACCGGGACGCCTGGGAATCAGTTCTACTCTGGAAAGTGCCGTGGGGCTGTTGAACGAATGGACCTTTAACTGCGGCAATTTTGACAGCAAGCCTCCTGTTCTGACAGATTCTCAAAAGCCCTTTTTCAAAAAATATCTGAGTGAAGCACAGCTGGCAAAGATGGACCTGACGCGTTTTACGAAACTCGATGGAAAATTCATCCGAGATTCACAGCTTTTTAACGGAATGATGAATGCCGCGATCGAAGGGCAGAAAAATGATCGGGAACGTGCAACGGCTGCCTTCTATTATTGCATGGATAATCTCGCTCTGGTCCCGTATGAGCAAAACGTTCTGCCACTGTCGCCTTACGAACTCTGTATTCTGGGAATCGGTTCTCCAGAGCAACGTGGCTGGGTTTATATCGATGTGATGCGCCAGTTACGCATTGATGCGGTACTTCTTCGTCCCGCCAAGCCGGCTCCGTTTAAGCTGCTGGTAGGAGTGCTCCTTGACGAAGGCGTTTATCTGTTTGATCCGGTTCTGGGATTGCCGATTCCTGCCAAAGCGCAACCCGCCGATGCGATTTTGATTCAAAACGCGGCATCGCTGGCTGACGTGTATCAAAATCCAGAAATCCTCACAGACTTTTACGGCGAGGAAGCGAAGAACCGTTTTTCAGCCGAGGAATTGAAATCGGCGGAAGTCGTGATCATGGGCAGAAGCAGTGAATGGTCGGCCCGGATGCGACGGCTCGAAGATTCTCTGTCACGCAAACAAAGCTTTGTGCTGTTTCGTAATCTGGATGAATTTGAAGGGGACCCGGGCTTTATTAGTCACATTCAAACCATCGGCAAAGGGATTCTGAAAGATGCGACGATTCAAGTCTCTGAATATCCCGATTCCCAATTGAACGCCAGTGAAGCGGTCACAGGTGAACTGGCCAAGAAAATATCGGGAATGAAGTTGCCATTTCGCGCCCCGGTTCCCTTTGACGTTAATACCAAAGTGGAAAAACCAGGTGGCTTATTTGAAGTCAAATGGGGCGCCCCGACCAAGAAATTATTGAAAACCAGAACGACCCAACTGATGGGAGATCAACAGGCGGCAATTTCAAGTTATGTGACGACTCGTCTGGAAGCAGGTTTTCCTGGAGACTTAATCGTTCCTCAGGAGACCCGGCTGATGCACCTGATGGCGGCGCAGCAGGCCGCTTATTTCCTGGCAGTCGGACAATACATTCAAGGAGAAGATGCGTCAGCATCCCGTTCCTTTAACGATTACTTGCGAATTTATGCACGCGTCGACCCGGGCCGCACATTAGCTGCCACCTATCTAATGGCACTCAGTGACGCCAAAGCCGGAAAGCTCTCCAGTGCGATTTTATCTGTCGCCGAGAACAAACCTCCGGAAGCGCTCAAACCGGCTTTCCCTTATCTGGAAAAACGCTGGCGCGCCATTCGAGAGAAAGCCGCTGAGAAATAAACGCCTTCGCGGCACTACTTCAACCGAAATCCGAGACATGCTTTCCTTCCTACGTCGTCGCTGGTTTTTATTGTGTATCACACTGGTCATCGTGGCAGGCGTTTATGCCGGCCATCAGGGATCAGAGGATGTGCTGTCTGAGGTGAAACAGTTCATTCGTCCCTCTTGGCTGACGGCGATTGTATTATTCCTGATGTCGCTCAGCCTCAACTCAGAGCATCTGCTGACATCCATTCGCAAGCCGGCGCCGCTGGTTTTGTCCCTGGCGACAAATATCATTCTGCTTCCGTTAGTCGCCTGGGCACTGCTGCCTTTACAAATGACGCCCGATTTCCAGGTAGGCCTGATCATCATGGCGTGTGTTCCCTGTACGTTATGCGGTGCCTCGGTCTGGACGCGACGTGCGGGTGGAAATGACGGAATTTCCTTAATGGTCACGATGATCACCAATGGTGCCTGTTTTTTAACGGTACCGTTCTGGATTTTATTGATCACTTCACATGAAATTGAATTTGATCGTGTGACAATGGTGACGAAACTGTTCTACGCCGCCATGCTGCCTGTGGTCATCGGACAAATCCTCCGACTCAATCCCCGGATCAAACAGTTTGCCGACGGGATTACTTCGAAGCTGGGAACCATCGCACTGGTCTTCGTATTATTCATGGTTCTGCTCGCAGCAGTCCAGACGGGACATGGCATTCGAACCTCCGAAATCGGAATTTCATTTACGGCCGTCGCGATTGTCTGGATCAGTTGTATCGTGGTCCATGTCAGCGGTTTCTTTTCCAATATGCTATTGGGCAAAGCGTTTCAGTTTCATCCGCGCGATCAGATTGCCAGTGCCATCGCCGGCAGTCAGAAAACCCTGCCGATTGCGGTCTTCGTGGCCACCGATGCCTCGATGTTCGGAGACGCGGGCATTCCCTCGGCAGTTTTTCCGCTACTGATGTTTCACACGTCGCAGTTCTTCATCGACACAATCCTGGCCGACCGGCATCGGGAAAAGTATGGTGCTACCGAAGAATCAGTGTCGTTGCCGGTGGAAGAGCAGCCTGTTTCTGCCTGTGGACAGTAGCGTGCCTGACATCTGTTTTTAGTTCTGATAAATCACAACCAGAAACAGAACGGCTTCGCCGCGTCCGGTGTTACTGATGGTGTGAGGCACATCGACGCGATAACTGGCCGAATCTCCCGGGCTGAGCTGTGTGCTGTCGTCGCCTGACTGCAGTTCGATCTTTCCTTTTTCGACCGTGAGGAATTCACGCGTGCCTTTAAAGTGCGGCGCGCTGTTCAATTTCCCTCCGGAGTGCAACAGGACTTCATAAAATTCGACATCCTTTTCCAGATGCAGGGGCGACAGCGTGCGAATACGGCACTCGGCATCGGAACGGTAATGAAAGGTGCGATCATCGGCGCGAATCACTTCGATCGAAGAAGTAGAAATCGGCGCTTCCACCAATTCTCCCAGCGCGATCCCGAATGCCTGTGAAATTCGGACTGTAACCGCCAGCGTTGGATTTGCCTCGCCTCGCTCGATCTGACTCAGCATCGAACGGCTGACGCCACAGGCGGCCGACAGGGAATCGAGTGACCAGCCACGCTCTTTACGTAACGCGCGGACACGCTGCGAAAGCTGGCCACTGATTTCATCGGGTGAAAGCTCAGAGGCAGTACTTGAGACGCTTTGTTTTCTGGGGGGATCTGTCGACATAATAAAATCCGGTATAATGGATCATTTCTCTTGCAAAACGGAAACCATTTTCTATTATAATGGATAATGAGCCGATATAAAGGATTCTTAGTTACTATCCCTTCAAAAATATTCGGGGAATGGATCGCATCATGAAAGCATTGGTCAAAAAGGAGTCAAAGCCGGGGCTTTGGCTGGAAGAGGTCCCTGTTCCGACGATCGGCATCAACGATGTGCTGATTAAAGTGGACCGAACGGGGATTTGCGGCACTGATGTCCATATTTATAAATGGGACGACTGGGCACAGAAAACGATCCCGGTGCCGATGGTGGTGGGCCACGAATTTGTGGGTGAGATCGTGGAAGTCGGTTCGAACGTCGCCGATTACACGCCCGGCGAAATCGTGAGTGGTGAAGGGCACGTCGTCTGTGGCCGTTGTCGTAACTGCTTTGCAGGACGACGGCATCTGTGTGCACATACCAAAGGAGTCGGCGTGAATCGCCCCGGTGCCTTTGCCGAATATATCTCGCTGCCGATGACGAATATCTGGCATCACGACGATTCGATTGACCGCGATATCGCTTCCATTTTCGATCCGTTTGGCAACGCCGTCCATACGGCGCTTTCATTTCCGGTTCTTGGAGAAGACGTCTTGATCACCGGCGCTGGTCCGATTGGTGTCATGGCGGCAGCCGTCGTCCGGCATGCAGGGGCGCGACATGTGGTGGTCACCGATGTGAATCCATATCGACTGGACCTTGCACTAAAGATGGGGGCGACCGTTGCACTCGATGTTCGTGAGAAATCGATTGCCGACGCACAACAAGAGTTGGGAATGACGGAAGGCTTTGATGTCGGTCTGGAAATGTCGGGGAACCCGCAGGCCTTTCGTTCTATGCTGGACAACATGTGTCATGGCGGCAAGATCGCTATGCTCGGTATCCCGGAAAAAGAAATTGCCATCGACTGGAATATCGTGGTATTCAACATGCTGACGATCAAGGGGATCTACGGTCGAGAAATGTATGAAACCTGGTATAAAATGACGGTGATGCTACAGAGCGGCCTCGATATCAGTCCGATCATTACCCACCGATTTCACGCCAGCGATTTTGAAAAGGGATTTGAAGTCATGATGACTGGCCAATCGGGGAAAGTGATTCTGGACTGGAAGAACATTTAACAAGCGCACAACTCAAACACGGCTCAACCAAACTGAACAGGACTTGTCTCACATGTATGGATCGTTCAAACAGGAACTGGAAAAAACGCTCTCTTCAATCCGCGAAGAGGGACTGTATA